>Ga0066631_10000806_pt1 | contig 10498 bp, 10 predicted proteins | sample CryGeyCG2014_300_FD_59502 | JGI IMG/M metagenome (GOLD analysis project Ga0066631, IMG submission 59502) | Groundwater microbial communities from aquifer - Crystal Geyser CG02_land_8/20/14_3.00 | ecosystem: Environmental > Aquatic > Deep subsurface > Groundwater | place: USA: Utah: Grand County... | reverse complement strand
GATATGGATAAAATGATTAAATTGTTTCCACGAACTGAAAATAAAATAGAACTTATTGAAAATGGAGTAGATATTAAAAAAGCTAAAAATACTGTGATAAACAGAAAAGCAGTTAGAGAAAAATTAGGATTACAAAGCGATGATTTTGTTTTATGTTTTCATGGATGTTATGATTATGATCCTAATAAAAAAGCTTATAAATGGATTTATAACAATTTAAATTTTATAAAGAATGTGAAAATTTTACTTTTTGGAAGAAATTGTCATAAGAAAAGAAATAAAAATATTATAAATTTAGGGTGTATTGATAATCCCTTTGAATATATTAAAGCTTGTGATGCAGCGATTGTGCCTCTTTTATTTGGTTCTGGGACGAGGATAAAAATTCTTGAATATTTAGCCTGCGGTTTGCCGGTGATTTCGACATTAAAAGGAGCAGAAGGCTTAGAAGTAAAAAATAATAAAAATATTATTATAGAAAAATTAGATAATTTTAAAAAAGCAATATTTCAATTAATATCTGATCAAAAAAAACAGAAAGATATTAGCAATGGAGGTTATAAATTAGTGTGCGAAAAGTATGATTGGAATATAATTTTAGAAAAATTAGATTTAATTTTAAATAAAATATAATTTTCATGTTAAAAAAGTGTGATTTTAAATTGAATGATTTTGTACCAAATAGAGCGATAGAAGGACCATGTGGCTGTGAAAATAAATGCAAAAAAGTCTATTATTATAATTCTTTAGGTTACAGAGGAGAAGAGTCTAATGAAAAATCTAAATATAAAATATTTATTTCAGGCTGTAGCTATACTTTTGGCTTTGGATTAAATATTGAAGAAACCTGGGGCTATAATTTTAAAAAAATATTTTATTAGTTCAAAGTTATTGCAAATTGAATAAAATTAAATATATTTTTAGTTTAGTTGATTACGAGGACTTATACAATAATACCTATTCATATAATTCTGCTTGCAAATTATTAGCTGAACTAGTTGATAAAAGGTATATTTGTAGTTTTACTTTGAAATATTTAGATACATCGATAGATAAAACGCATTTTGGTCCAAAATCAAATAGATTATTTGCTGAGAAATTAATAGATTTTTATGATAAAATTTATATAAGAAATTAGATTTAATAAAAAACAATAAATTAATGGAAAAAATTAAGAAAATAAAATGTATAAAGCTATGGACAGATTTAATGTTTTTACCGGATGGTGAAGCTTATACCTGCTGTCCAAGGTGGATTAAAAAAAGTGTGGGAAATATCAAGGAGCAAACAATAAAACAAATATGGAATGGTTCAATTATTAAAGTAATGCGCAGAAAGATGTTAAATAATAATTGGCAAGATATCTGTGCTAAAGAATGTCCGTATATAGCCAAAAATAATGTAGAATATTTGGATAAAATAAAATATAAAAAAGTTTCTAAAGGAATAATCCAAAATAAAACAGTTGCTTTATCTCTGCCCATTAATTATCAGCTGGCTAATTGGAGCTTGTGCAATTTAAAATGTATTATGTGTACTTCAGGGAATGGAAAAAGAAAAAATCCAGAAAAGAAACCGGTTTATACGAAAAAAATGATAGATGATATTTTGCGCAATTTAGATGATTGCCGAGATATAATTTTGAGCACTAATGGTGATCCCTTTGTTAGGCCTGATTGTATGAATTTGATGGCTGAACATGATTTAAAAATAAAATATCCAAAATTGAGATTCAGTATTTATACTAACGGAATATTGTTTAATTTATTTAATTGGAATAAAATTAAACACAACAATTTTAATTTTGTTGATGTTTCCATTGATGCTGCAACGAAGAAAACTTATGAAAAGATTAGGGTGGGCGGTAAGTGGGAGATATTAATGAATAATCTAGAATTTATAAAATCATTAAAAGATAAAGGCATAATAAGAAAGATGTATATTAACTTTTGTATAATGAAGAGCAATTACAAGGAAATACCTCAATTTGTTGAGCTGGGAAAAAAACTTAATGTTAATCAAATTTATTTTATGAAACTGATTTCTGATGGAATTGAAAAAGAGAATATTTTTAAGAGTAAAACAGATTTAGTTGAACTTAAGAAAATAATAGATAATATTCCTGCCGAAGATAAAAAAATAACTGATTTTGCTATTTAAAATGATGTTGAATTACTTTTCCTAATTTATTTGCTATTGTTTTCCAAATATAATTATTTTTTGCTAATATTCTGGCATTATTTCCAATGCTTTGTTGTAAGGATTTGTTTTGAGCTAATATTTTCATTTTTTGAGGAAAATTATCTAAATTGCTTATAATAATATTAAAATTATTCTGATATTTAATTCCCTCGGCTCCTTTCATGGTGGAAATTACCGGTTTGGCGCAGGCAAAATATTCTAATATTTTTATTCTTGTTCCAGAACCAGATATTAAAGGGGCTATACCGGCATCACAAGCATTTAAATAATCGTTCAAGGGCTCAATACATCCCAGGCTTATAACATTACCTATTTTTTTATTGGGCATATCTCTGCCGAATAAAATTATTTTAAAATCTTTTAAGTTTTTGTAAATATAGTTTAAAGCTTCTTTGTTCGGTCTGTAGTTTGCACTTCCGTGAAAACAAAAAACAAAATCATTATTTTTAAAACCTAGTTTATTCCTAATTTTGTTTCTTGAAGACAAATCAGGTTTTATTACATTTAGATTAATGCCATTTTCTATAACACTAATTTTATGTTTAATAGCTGGCAATAAATTTATAAATTTGTTCTTATCAATTTCTGAACAGCATGTTATGTAATTCGATTTTTTGAGAGACAATTTTTCCCAAAATTTAAATCGATAATAAGGATACTGCGGAAAAAGCTCTGATTCAAAGTTCTGCTGATCTAAAATTATAGGAATTTCATGTTTTTTAGCATAAAAATAGCATTGAAAAAAAGAAAAGCAGTGTTCAGAAATTATAATATCAGGATTAAATTGTTTAAAATATTGCCAATGAGAAGGAACAAAGACAAATTTTTTACATAATAATCTTCTAACCTTAAAAGTTAACTTGTCTAAAATTGATTGCCTTTTTGCTTCTAAATATTGAAAATTATTATTTATTGTTTTTCGTATAGCATTTTGTTTTAAAAGGCTATTATAAGCAATTAATAGTATGGTATTGTTTGCAGAAAGATTGTTGGCTAGATTATAAATTCTATTTCGGCCACCACTATTGATAGGGAAGAGCGGTTCGGGGTAATATATTAAAATTTTCATAATTTTTTATATAATTTTAAATGTTTTTGAGCTATTTCAGGCCAGGAATATTTTTTGCTTTTTTTTAGTGAATTATTGCCATATTCTTTAATTAATTGCGGTTTTTCTATAAATTTTATCATTGCTTCTTTTAGTTCTGCCACATCGGGATTTATTAATAATCCTTCTTTATTATTTGTAATTATTTCTGGAATTCCTCCAATATTTGAAGCTATGCAGGCTTTGCCAAAAGCTAGCGATAGGAACAATGATCCTGATTGTGTTATCCAAAGATAAGGATACAATACTACATCAGCTACAGAAAAAACGATTCCAATTTCTTCCTGAGATAAATATTTGTTTCCAAGGTAGGTAGTGTTAATGCTTTTTAAATTAATGTTTAAAGGCTTATCTTGATTCCATATTTTGCCGGCAAAAATAATTTCAGCTTTATTTTTTAAATCATGAGGCAAAGCTTGGAAAGCTCCAGCCGATAGGTGATATCCTTTGTAATAGCGATATGGTCCGAATTGCAAAAAAACAATTTTATCTTTGTTAATTTTTAATTTATTTCTGGCCATATTTTTGGGAATTTGGTATTGATTATAAAAGTTAAAATTACCAAGAGGCATTATTTCTATTTTATCTTTTTCAATATTATTATTATTTATTAATTCCTGCTGGTTATATCTGCTTAAAACTATAATTTTATCAACCAGTTTCAAAAAATAATTTAATAAAAAATAGCTTTTATTTTTTGAAAGTGGCTTTAAATCATGGGGCGTCCAAATTATTTTTATCTTTTTTATTTTGGCTAACAGTAAAATTGCCAAAAATTCTAACTGTTTTATGGGAAATTGCAGGTGAATGATAAAATTATTATCCAGCAATAAAAGTTTCACAAGTTCTCTAAATCTGACTAATTTTATCGCAGTTATTTTATCTAACTCTTTTAAAAGCAGTTTTAAATAATCGTGTTGAGGGTGGTAGGAGTAAACTATAATTTTCATAAATTGTTTTAACCTAGCAAGCTATATTATCTATTTATTTTTAACAATATTTATTGCTTCTTCAAATACTTCTACCCACTTATTGATACAATTTTTCCATCTATGTTTTTCTGCAGTTATTTTGCCATTAGCTGCTATTATTTTTCGGAGATTTGAATTTTCTTTTAAAGATAATATTTTATCGCATAAAGTATTAGGTTTATTATGCGGAACCAAAAATCCATTTTTTCCTTGTTTTATTAAATCAATACTATGGCCAACGGGAGTTGAGATTACTGGTAGACCATAGTGAAAGCTTTCCAGAAGGGTGGCAGGCACTACTTCACAGACGGAAGGGATGATAAATATTGAGGAGAGAAGAAAAATTTCTTTCTTTTTTCTTCCTGTTACTTTTCCAATAAGCTGAACATTATTTTCCAATTTGTATTTTTTAATTTCTTGTTTAAGTCGTTCTTTATACCATAGTTTTTCGTAATTGCCAGCAATAATTAAATGGAACTTTTTATCTTTTTTTAATATTGTCGGCATTATTTTTATTAAATGCTCTATATTTTTTTTAGGATGCAATCGTGATAGAGTTAGAATGATAAATTTATTTTCTAATCCGTATTTGTTTTGTAGTTTTTCCTTTTCTAGTGTTTTGTAAGAAGGAGTAGCATGTCCGGCGGGCACATACCAGATTTTATGTCCATCATTAGGCTGCCAATTTTTATAAAAATCATTTTTTAGTTGTTTCGCGCCGAATAAATATCCGTCAAAATATTTAGTTGTAAGATTTATCAGTTTATTTTTACGCGCATCATTTTTGAAGCCATATTTAATTTTTGGAAAATATTGGATATCAGCACCCGTAGGAAAAACTAAATTAGTTATTTTTTTATTAGATTTTTTTGCAAGATAGCCAAAATAGCCAGCTGGAAAAAGTGTGTCTGATAAAACAATATTAAATTTTATTTTTTTAAAAAATTTTATAACATTGTTTTTAACTAATGCGTTATTTTCGATTTGCCAGAATTTTACAGGCAAAACAGGGAAAAATTTTTGAACATTTTTATAATTATTTTTAATATCGCAAATAAAAAAACATGAATGCCCTAGTTTTTTAAGCTCTAGGGCAAAATGAGGCTCTTTTTCTATAAAATGCTTATCGCTGACGATGCAAATTTTCATAAAATTATATTTTTTTAGCAACTACAAAAAATCCTAGCGCCCAATCCAGTTTATGTTTTTCAAATCTGGAAAACCAATTTATAAAAGGATATAATAATTTAATAATAAATCTTGGTATTTGCTTTTGCTGGGATAAAATATATAAAATTAACCAGCTTTTGCTTCCTATAGGAATAAATTTAAGTATTTTAAACTTATTAGCCAGCAAAAGCTGCAAGCCGTCCTTTGTTAAGCGCCTGTAATCTTTGGGATCTGGATGAAATTTATATAAAAAAGGCGTTGATAGTATTAGATTGCCATTAGGTTTTAGTGTTTTATGGATTTCATCGATAACTTTTTGAGGATTTGTAATATGTTCTAGCACATCTGTGCAAATAACAGAATCAATGGAGGAATCTTTTAAAGGGAATGTTTTAGTGATATCTGCTTTGATGTCTAAATCAATTTTTGAATTACTGGGATTATAGTCAAATTTATCTATACAAATCATATTAGGATTCAAATATCTGTATGGTTTTGTTCCGCTGCCGACATTTAGAGTTTTACCAGTAATATAATTTTTATTATTATTTAATATTTTTTCAAATAAAATGCGATAAGGTGTTTTCATTTTATTGATGTATTATTTTATTGAATTCTTCAGTGTATTTTTTTGCAATAATTGACCAGTCATATTTTTGAGCTGTTTTTATGCAGTTTTTCAAAATGATTTTTCTTAACTTTTTATTTTTGATTATGTTTACTATAGCCCCAGAGATTTTATATGGATCTTTTGACGGAATCAATATTCCATTTATATTATTTTTTATAATTTTCGAAGTTCCTCCGCTATTAGTGGCAATAACTGGCAAGCCTGAAGCCATTGCTTCTAAAATGACTTTTCCGTGTGGCTCATGCGCAGAGGGTAGCACAAAAATATCTGCTTTCTGATAATATTTAACTATATTTTCGTGTGGAACAGAATTGATTATACTGATTTTATTATTTAGATTATATTTGTTTATTAATTTTATAACATTTTTGTAGTCATTGCCTGATCTATTGCCACCAACTAATAATAATTTGAAATTAAGATTATTTTTTAAAATATAGCACGCTTCAATGAGACAGGGCACATTTTTCATTTGGCTGAATCTGCCAACATATAAAATAGTTATATATGTTTTTTTCTTTTTTTTAGTTAGTTGGCTAAATAATTTAAAATTTATTCCCGAAGAAATTATTTTAATTTTATTTTCTAATTGTCCGGAATTAACTATTTCTTTTCCGATAAATTTAGTTACCGGGATAATAAAATCTACTCGTTTAATCAAATATTGGCATAACTTGGAAAATTCATAATTTTGAATAATATTTTTAAAACCAACGACATACCCTTGTTTTAAAGGAAAAATAGAGCAGTGAAGGGACAAAACATATTTTGATTTTATTAAAAGCTTTACAATAGGGAAGAGCCAGCCAAATGTTATGGGTTGTAAACCATGAATAATGTCAGGTTTTAGTTTATTTTTTTTTATATTTAGAGCAAATACTAAGCCTCCAAACCATCTGATAAGAGGTGGTTTTTTTATTCGATAGACTGTAATACCAGCAAGAATGCATTTTGAAGGTTTATTTTTAGCAAAGGCAAAAACAATAACCTGATGGCCTTGTTTTACTTGTTCTTTTGAAATATAGTATACATTAGGTGAAATCCCCTGATTTATTTCGGGAGGAAAAGTTTGTATTAATCTAATAATTATCATAAATAGTTATAAAGTAAATTTAATTTATATAATAGCTATCCAATATGAAAATTCGCTTTTTATGTTAAAAAATGCATAAAAAATATAGCAAATAGAACAGAAATATTTGCAGGTTTTATATTTTAATAATTTTAACAATTATTTTATTTAAAATCAATTATGAAAATATCCATAATTGTTGTTGCTAGTAACGAAAAAAGCAGATATTTAGAATTGTTTAATATAATGATTAATTTATAGATTATGGTTGAATAAGTAATAATTTATTAGCATTAAAAAATGGCAAAATTAAAAATATATCAAATATTTCATAATCGAGAAAGCTATAAAAATTGTAGTAATGGCAAACACATTACAAAGCTCAACGTAGGCAAGGGGTTGTTTTTGCATAACGACTACGAGAAAATTAATAATATTTTCTTTAACACCAATCAATTATCTGAAAGCAGAGCTTTCTATTACGCTTATAACAACATAGAAAGTGATTTAATATATATTGGTTTTACTTCACACAAACACAACTATAAATTTAATAAATTAACTTACAAATATTGTCCTTTTAGCTGTATAAAAATAGAAGATATTGATCTTGATTTGGTAGATAAATGTTTTTCTGACAATAAAATTAAATTATTATCTTTTTTGCCTACAATAAAGATTATTGAACAAACCGAGGAATTATTTCATCCAGGAATGGTTGATTTTATTCTAAAATGGATGAAGGATAAATACGATATTGGCAATTCTTTTAAAAAAGATCTGATTAAATGGTCAAAAACGAGCTATGTTCCTTATAGTAATGCTTTTGTGATGAAAACTAAAGAATTTAAAAGATTTTTTAATTTTTTTGATAATTTTATTACTTATGCAGATAAAAAATATGACATTAATAAATATAATTTGGAGATTCCAGTAATTGATAAATCCAGGGGATGGGGTTATTTTTGTGAAAGAATCATTGCTTTTTATCTCTTTTATAAATATAAAAATAAATTTAAAATTGTCTATATAGATAAAGATAAAAAAATTGGCATATTAAATAATTGAATTGTCGTAAATAAAGAAAAAAATAAAAACCCCTTACTGCAATTTATACAATTGAAACCAGCATTTAAACGTAGAAGAAATAATAGAATTTATAAATTTAGATATTATTCAAAATAAGATTAGCTATATTCTGCGAAGGCGACATGTCGTCTTTGAGCAAGTCTGATTTTGGAATGTGATGTCTATAGATTGCCCGGATTAAACTATTTTATTAAAACAGCTGTTTGATATCCATAAGCCTCTTGAGTTATTGAGACTATCTCAAAATTAAAATCACGCAATATTTTAGTAAAGTAGTTAATATCATAGAAAACCATAGAATCAGAGTTCCGGCCTATGACTAGCATATTAAATTTATTTTTATTATCCTTGTATATTTTATGTGAGTTCATATATTCCGACAGCCAGTGATCTTTGTATTTTGTATCAAGCAATTTAACAGTGTTATAATCATGGATTGTAATGTAAATCATTCCTCTTGAAGAGATAAGACGTTTTAATTCTAGCATCCAGGCTTCAGCCAAATCATCAATATGCGTAAAAACAGAACCTAAATATATGAAATCAAAATAATTATCAGTAAATGGCAAATGAGGAATGTTAGTTGCGGTAAAAAATTTAAAAGGAGGCTCTAAATATTGTTTACACCAATAAATGCAATCAGCATCAATATCTGTACCCCATATTTCACAATTTTTAGAAAATTTATTTAAATGACGCATCATTCTGCCGGCTGCGCAGCCTATTTCAATAATCTTAAAATTATTTTTAAAAACAAAATTAGCGTGTTTAAGTATTTCTAACAGGTTATTTACTTGTTTTTTTCCTTCGGAAATATATTGCCTATATCCCTTTTGAAGTTTTTTTGGAGGAATGGCAAGTTTGTCATTTTTTGAATGATTAACTTTTATTTTAGGAATTATATAGGAATTAGAATTATTATATGGAAAATAGTTGTAATATTTCGGCATGGTTTTTGTGGTTGCTTATTTTTTCTTAAAAAGATTAATTAAATATAAGTAGAAATATTTTAAAAATAAAATAAAAGAAATTTTAGGATTTTTGCTTAAAAAATTATGTAAGGATTTAGTATTATAAAAATTTAACATCTCATGTTCTAAATTTGTAAGAAAATAATTATTTTTATGCTTTAAATGCAGCCAATTATAAAAACTGTTTTTATTAGAAGCATTGAAAGGATTACCAAATGAATTTTGAATATTTTTATTTAATAAATAATAAACGTTATTTTCAATAGCTAATATTTTTTTATTATTGTCATAATAACCATAAGAATACGGCCATTTTATAGTTTGATTGTAGCCATTATCTATTAGCAGATTTTGGTAATAATAAAATAGATTAGGCAAATACTTAAAATCATTTAGTTTATAACGATTTTGGTTAACTGATAATTTTTCTATTTTTTCTAGTTTAATTCCGCTAAAGTGGAAAAATTTGATTGGTCTATTGTTAACGCAATACGACCCTTTAATTTTATTAATTTTTCTTTCATGCAGATTCCAATAGGCGACATTATAGGTCAGATCTTTGATTATTTTTACGTTATTAAACATGCTTAGAATGAATCCGCCCCATAATTGATCAAGATATTGACCATTGTTAATAAATTGCTTGCAACTAGTGTATAGTTTATTTTTCCACCAGCTAATAAAATTATTGCCATCTAAGGAATTAGATATGGCAATAAATCCTAGATTATATACACCGGTTTTTAAAAGAATGCTTTCATTAGGGCGAAGATGGTTATTTTTGTAGGGAGTAAAAATGTGAGGCGTAACTAGTATAGAATATTTATTAAGTAATTTAAAAGTTTCATTTAAATTATCTAAAACTAGTATATCAGAATCAAGATAAATTATTTTCTGATAGCTAAAATTTTTTATTAAATGATCAAATAAATAAGGCTTTAGAGCGCAGCATAATTCTGTAGCATTGTATTTAAAACAAAATGAATGAAAAGCTTTAATATTTAAATTATCAATGCTTATTATATTGAAAGGTTCATTTTTGGGATTAACATAACCTCTATATTCATCTACGATTAATACATAGATATTTATTTCGGGGTGATATTTAAGGATGGATTTTGCCAAGGTTCGTGCAAATGATATATAATTTTTTGAAATAATTGTGCAAAAGCAAACCATGTTTTTCTAGTTAAAATATTTTTTTTATTATTTATGTTTATTAGAAAATATCCGCTAGTTACATTACAAACTACATTAAGAATCGCCTGTTTATCATTTTTAGAA
>Ga0066631_10000775_pt1 | contig 10674 bp, 9 predicted proteins | sample CryGeyCG2014_300_FD_59502 | JGI IMG/M metagenome (GOLD analysis project Ga0066631, IMG submission 59502) | Groundwater microbial communities from aquifer - Crystal Geyser CG02_land_8/20/14_3.00 | ecosystem: Environmental > Aquatic > Deep subsurface > Groundwater | place: USA: Utah: Grand County... | reverse complement strand
TCTTTGGCATCTTCTACTGCAGCTTCCACATATTCAATACCAACCACCTTTTTAGCTTTAGAAGCAACAAAATTAGCAATAGTACCCGTGCCAGTATAAAGGTCATATACTATTTCATTGCCTGTTAGCTGGGCAAAATCTCTGGCTACTTTATATAAATTATAGGCTTGCTCCGAATTTGTTTGGTAAAACGATACTGGACTAATTTTAAAGTGCAATCCTTCCATTTCTTCTAACAAATAGGGATTTCCTTTATATAAACATAGCTCTTGGTCAGCAATGGAGTCGTTTTTCTTTGAATTAATAATGTAGAATAATGAAGTAATTTGTGGAAACTCTTGGTAAATATAATTTAAAATATTTTCCCTACTGGTTTTATCTTCATAAAACAAAACCAAAATCACCATCAATCCGCTTTTAGAAGTAGTTCTGATAATCAGGTTGCGCAAAAAACCTTCTTGTTTTCGCAAATCGAAAAAACTTAGTTGTTCTTTTTCGGCATAAGCTTTCACTGCCAGTCTAATTTCGTTAGAAGGCGAAGGTTGTAAGTAACAATTGTTAATATCTAATACTTTATCGAAAAATCGAGGAATATGAAAACCCAAGGCATTCATATCATTCAATTCATCGCGTTTATCCATATCACGTTCGTTTAACCACCTTTTATTAGAAAAGGTATATTCTAATTTGTTGCGGTAATAGGTTGTGTTTTCAGATGGAATGATGGGTAAAACACAAGATACCTCTATTTTACCAATTCTTTCGAGATTGTCAGTTACTTGTTTTTGTTTGTAGAAAAGTTGTTCGTTGTAGGCAAGATACTGCCATTTGCAACCACCGCAAGTGCCAAAGTGTTCGCAAAAGGGTTCTACTCTTTTGCTAGAATAAGTGCGAAAATTGATAGCAGTTCCTTTTAGAAAACTTTTCTTTTTTTCAAAAATCTTAATATCTACCACATCGCCCGGAACGGCATTGGTAACAAACACTACCAATTCATTGTGTCGCGCAATTGACAATCCTTCGGAAGCTACATCTGATATTTCTATGTTTTCTATAACAAAAGGTGAAAAGCGTTTTTTCATAATTGGTATTTATTTCTTAGTTTTTTATTAATAAACATTGGTCAAAATCTATAGCCAATATTCAAATCAAAAGTTACTCCTGAAGTTTGAAAACTGATTTCTTTTTCGTTCATAAAATAGTTTTCAGCATCAAGGATGATAGTGGAAAAAAAATTATTTCCGTTATAACCTCCAGTCATTTTAAAATCAAGGAAAGAAAGGAAGTTTTTATTATTAATTATTTGTTCGTTGGTTGCCAAAGCTTTTTTTTGGTATCCAATTCCTGAAAATAAGAAAGGGGAGGCAAACCATTGTTTACCAATGGTAAAAACATAAGTATAACCTGCTGAAATCACTCCCGAAAGAAAATCTCCACTTTGAAGTCCTTTCATTTCATTGTAATATACTGATTGTGTGTACGGAATTAATGAAGAATCGCCACCTATGCCAATATAAGAAAGGTCGCCTTTCAGCAAAAATGAACCAGAATGCTTTAATTGTTTTTCACCTTGGCGAAATGCCGCATTGAGTGAGTATTTTTTCCAAGAAAAAACATAATAACCTTCTAAACCAATTGTATTGAAATAAATATCTTTTCTTTGTGGATAGGGTTGTCCATTTTGCCATTCTGGAAACACTTTATTTGGGTCATTTATATAAAAACCTTGGTAGGTCTTAAGAAAAGCACTGGCAGCAAACCTTTTTTTTATGAGACTTAACCTAAAATCAGCATAGTTTGTTTTGCCATGCAATTGCACATTGTCTTTCCCTTTAGGGATTTTAAAGGAGATGCTGCCACTTAAAAATTTCCATGAGCCGCCAATGTTAAAATAAGAATATAGATTGGGGCGGTAGATAATAGAACTAGCTTTTAAAGAATCAGATTTTGCAATAGGGGAAAGGGTAAATGAAATGTTTTTGGTGCTAATGCCGCATTTAATAGTAAATTTTTCTGTAAATCTTTTTACATAAGTGCTATCGTAGTTGCCAGAGAATGAGTGTACCCAAATAAAAGTGGAAAATATAACAAGTAGGATTCTTATTCTCATTAAAAATGCAAGTTTTGGCAAAATTAACAAAAATAGTAACAAAAATTGCTAAACGCGAACTAATACTAAACCGCCAACAAGAAATATTAAATATCCCGACTTGTCGGGATTAATGCCGACAGACTAAAAATTGTGATTTACAAACGAAGTGAAATAAATCACCTACTTGTTAGCAAGTCGGTATAATTTGAACGCATCCTTACTATTTATTACAAAGAAAAATATTAATGTTGTTTTGCTTTGTCCGACTAAGTTTGTAATGTTAAAAACTTATTTTTTTAATCTTTAAAAGATTTCATTATTCAATCTTTATTAATTTAGCCAAATGTTTGATTCTAACAATCAATTATAACAATGAAAGTATTCAAATTTGGTGGTGCATCGGTCAAAGAAGCTAATGCAGTGAAGAATGTTGCCAATATTATCAATTTGTTTCCAAAAGACAATTTGCTGATTGTAGTTTCAGCGATGGGCAAAACCACCAATGCTTTAGAAAAACTAAATCGCTCTATTTACAGTAATACCAATGATATAATTGCCCACATAAGGACCATTAAAGATTATCATTATGCCATTGTTAATGAATTATTTGCAGACAAAACTCATCAAGTTTTTAATGAATTAGCTGAATTATTTGAATCGTTAGCAAAGCAAACAAGTTGTTCTCCATCAGAAAACGTTGATTATTCTTATGACCAAATTGTATCTTTTGGCGAGTTAATTGCTACTAAAATAATCAGCAACTATTTACAAGTTGTTGGTATTGATAATACTTGGCTAGATGTACGAGAAATTATTAAAACAAATACTAATTATAGAGAAGGATTGGTTGATTGGAAATTAACCAATAATTTATCTCAAAAACAATTGCTTCCAGCATATAACTCCTATAAAGAAAGGAAAATTATAGTTACTCAAGGTTTCATTGCTGGAACAACTGAAAAAACCACGACAACACTCGGCAGAGAAGGCTCCGATTATACCGCTTCCATCCTTGCATACCAATTAAATGCCGAAGAAGTTATTATTTGGAAAGATGTTCCTGGGGTGCTTAATGCCGACCCTAAGTATTTTAGCGTTACTGAGAAGTTAAATGCAATTTCTTATCGCGAAGCCATTGAATTATCATACTATGGAGCCACTATCATTCATCCGAAAACTATCAAGCCTTTACAAAATAAAAACATTCCACTCAGCGTGAAATCGTTTATAGCCCCAGAAGATGCTGGTACATTGATAAACAACAATACCCAATCTGACAGCCTCATCCCTTCCTTTATTTTTAAAGTAAATCAATTATTGATTTCATTAATGCCAAAGGATTTTTCTTTTATTGCCGAAGATAACCTTAGTAAAATATTTGCGTGTTTTGTTAAACATCATGTAAAAATAAATCTGATGCAGAATTCCGCAATCAGTTTTTCTGTTTGCTTTGATAATATTCCTGAAAAAGCTCAAGCATTAATCACCGAATTGCAACAAACCTATAAAATTAAATACAACGAACACCTCGAATTGATTACCATCAGGCATTTTGACCAAAAGACTATTGATAGAGTTACCCAAGATAAAATCATCTTGTTAGAGCAGAAAAGCCGTTCCACTGCACAATTAGTTGTTAAAAACAAAAACTAATACGTAAAATTTGGTAAGTCTCTTTTAATTAGCACATTATTAAATTCTTTACTCATCTGTCAACCCGTATACTTGTTTACCCGTTTACTCTTTTCAAATTATCTCATCTTAAACTCCTATAATATTCGCATATATTCTTGGCTCTTTCACTATAATTATCGCCAAAATCCTTGTTGTCAGGAGTTATTCTATGAAGTATATTTATTTGGATTTTTCCTGCATATCTATAAAAGCTGTGTTTATTAACAAACGCTCCTTCTGCTTTTATCAACAGTGGCAAAATATCCATATTCAACTTTTCGGCAAGCATAAAAGCACTTTTGTGAAACCGTTGAATTTTATGAGGAGACCTTTTGCTTTCAGGGAAAACAAGAATTGAGTATCCTTGTTGTTGCATGTGTTTTAAATGTTGAAGAGAATTTTCAACATTATCAGCTAATTCGATAATGGGAGCATATTTTTTTAGAAGCCAATAAAATCTTGAGTGCATTAAATTGGCGTTTGTTACAATAATCAATTTTGGTGCGAGGCTTAAAATTATAGAAATATCAACTAATGAGACGTGATTGCTAATAATAACAGATGGAATTTTAAATTTTTCATTGGTTTCATTATATTTTTTAATGTGCAAATTAAAGTTAATTGTGTTTACAAAGCGAGCAAACCACATTAATACAAGAGATCTAAAGCCTTGAATAGATTTATTGTTTAATAGAAAAATAAAAAGTGTTAAAACAGTCAATAATTGGCTAACCAAGCTAAACAGGAGCAAAGAAAATAGATACCTGATATATATCAAGAAGAGTTTGAATTTCAATTTTAAAGCTTATTTATTTAATGTTAAAATTAGCGAATAAAATTAAGTCATCTCACAAAATTATCGCTGCTACAAAACTAATAAAATTAATGATTTTGAAGTTATACACTTAATGGGATATGGGAGAGCTCTATTTTTTTTCTTATAAATGCTGCATTAATTACTTGAATTTAGGTTTTCAAGAAAAGGGGATTATACATTAAACCTAATATGGAGAATATCTCCATCATCAACAATGTAATTTTTGCCTTCAACATAAAACTTTCCAGCCTCCTTACAAGCATGTTCAGAGCCAAGTGCGATAAAATCATTATATTTCATTACTTCGGCACGTATAAAGCCTCTTTCCAAATCACTATGTATAACACCAGAAGCTTGTGGAGCAGTCATTCCTGCGGCAATAGTCCATGCTTTAATCTCTTTAGGTCCAACGGTGAAGAAAGTACGCAATTTTAATAAAGAATAAGCTGCTCGTATAAGCTTGTTCACGCCGGGTTCTTTCAATCCAACATCTTCCAAAAAAACAAGGCGGTCTTCTATGCTTTCCAATTCTGCGATATCTGCTTCCATAGCGCCAGCAATAATAATCACTTCAGCGTCATCTTCTTTCATTGATGCTTTAAAAGCATCTACATATTTGTTTCCTTTAACAGCAGAATTTTCATCCACATTACAAACATATAAGGTGGGCTTTAGCGTTAATAGGTAAATATCTTCAATAAATTTTTTATCATCTTCGTCAACTGGAGCTGTGCGAGCAGATTGAAAAGATTCTAAGTGATCTTTATAAACCTTCAACACTTCAACTCCCCTAACAGCCTCTTTGTCACCAGACCTCAATAGTTTTTCATACTTTTGTAGTTTCTTTTCAACAGATTCTAAGTCTTTTATTTGTAATTCAAGATCTAGAATTTCGCGGTCTCTAACTGGATTAATGGAACCTTCAATATGAGGAAGATTTACATCATCAAAACAACGAAGTACATGAATAATTGCATCGGTTTGTCTTATATCGGCAAGAAATTTGTTTCCCACTCCTTCTCCTTGACTTGCCCCTTTTGCCAAACCAGGAATATCAACTAATTCAACGGTAGTAGGAACCAACTTTTCCGTTTTCTGAAACTTCTCTAATACCTGTAAGCGTGCATCAGGCACATAAGCCATCCCTATGTTTGATTTGTTACTACTGAAAGCGAAATTTGTTGCTTGGGCTTTGGTATTGGAAATACAATTGAATATGGTAGTTTTACCTACATTCGTTAAACCTACGATACCACATTTTAATGACATAAGAATTCTTTTAAATGAGTTCGCAAACCTACTTAAAATTTAGAAATTTTTTATTATTTTTGTCATAAATAAAATTAACCAACTATGAATTACAATTTATTAAAAGGCAAAAGAGGTATTATTTTCGGGGCTTTAGATGAAAATTCTATCGCATGGAAAGTCGCAGAACGTGCTTTTGAAGAAGGGGCCATATTTACACTTACCAATACCCCTATTGCATTACGCAAAGGCGATATATACCAATTAGCAGAAAAATGCAATAGCACCGTAATTGCTGCCGATGTTACCGATCTTACTGATCTTGAAAATCTTTATCAGGAATCAATGAACATTTTAGGCGGAAAATTTGATTTTATGCTTCATTCTGTGGGCATGTCGCCTAATGTTCGCAAAGGACTTCCCTACGATGAACTAAATTACGAATACTTAAATAAAACTCTTGATATTTCTGCAATTTCTTTTCATAAAATATTACAAACTGCAAAAAAATTAGACGTTTTAAACGAATGGTCTTCTGTAATAGCACTTTCATATATAGCAGCCCAACGAACACTCGCATCTTATCACGATATGGCTGAAGCTAAAGCAATGCTCGAATCTATTGCTCGAAGTTTTGGTTATCATTACGGGATTGCTAAAAAAGTGAGAATTAATACTATTTCGCAATCTCCTACAAAAACCACTGCAGGTGCTGGTATTGAAGGCTTCAATTCATTTTACTCATATTCTGATTGTATGTCGCCACTGGGCAATGCAAGTGCTGCTGATTGTGCCAATTATTGCGTTGTTCTTTTTTCGGATATGACCCGAATGGTAACCATGCAAAATCTATATCACGACGGAGGGTTCTCATCTATGGGTATCAGCGAGAAATTGATGAGCAATTGTTTTACTTGTAAAGGCGATTGTAAATAAAAAAGCCAGATTATATTAAATAATCTGGCTTAATATGTTTATACTATAGAGAACTTATCCATTCACGATAATTGTACCGCAATCTTTATTTTGCAATTGACTAGCTTCAGTGATAATAGTTTCTTTGCCACCATTTTCAACAAATTGAATTGCTGCACGCACTTTTGGTGCCATACTGCCTTCTGCAAACTGACCTTCTGCTAAATATTTTTTTGCATCACTTACCGTTATTCTATCTAATTTCAATTCATTGGGTTTGTTAAAATTAACACATACTTTAGAAATATCAGTAAGAATATAAAATTCATCCGCTTTAATAAGAGTTGCAAGCAAAGCCGAAGCTAAATCTTTATCAATTACAGCATCTATTCCTTGAAGTTTATTTGGTTTAATATAAAAAACAGGAATACCACCACCGCCAACGGCAATAACAATTTGACCTTCACGAGCCAAACGTTCGATAGAGTTTTTATTTCCTATTGACATTGGTTTTGGAGAAGCTACTACTTTTCTCCAACCTCTTCCTTTTGAATCTTCTGCAAATACAGCACCAGTTTCTTTGGCTAATGCTTCCGATTCTTCTTTAGAATAATATGGACCTATAGGTTTAGTGGGTTTTTGGAAAGCTGGGTCGGCTTTATCTACCAATACTTCGGTAACAATGGTGATTACATCACGTTCCATTCCTCTTTCTTCCAAAATATTTCGCAATTGTTGTTCTATCATATATCCTATTAATCCTTGCGAATAAGCTCCGCAAATATCTAATGGCATTTCTGGAACACCATACATCTTAAAACCCGCTTGATTTTGAATTAAAATATTTCCAACTTGTGGACCATTGCCGTGGGTTATAACAATGTTGTAATCGTTCTTTATAAGTTCTACAAGATTTAAACAAGTGTTATAAACATTCTCTTCTTGTTCATCAATAGTGCCTTTTTGTCCGGCACGTATTAATGCATTGCCCCCAAAGGCAACAACAGCTAATTTTTTCATAAACCTCTACTTTATAATTTTTACAAAACTACTAAAATTTAATAAAACAATCATTGGCGTCCATTAAAAAATTGAAAAAATTAAAGGAACATGGTCTTATTAGATTTGTAAGCATGTTGCTCAATACGCCTGTCTGGTGGATAGGGGTTTATATTGTAAGTTAGTTTTCTCCTTATTCTCTGAAACCCAAATATTTCAAGTGTTTCTATTCCATTTATTTTTCGATCAGTGGTATTATACCATTTGTATTTTAGTTATCTTTACAAAAAAAACTGCCATTGCAGTTCTCGTGTTTCCAAACAAATGTTATGATGCGAAAAAGAATTCTTAGTTTCAAATATGCTTTCAAAGGAATCTGGATAGTTGCCACATCGGAAATCAATTTCCAGATACACCTTATTGCTGTGGTTGTTGCATTGTTGCTTGGTATATATCTTCAAATTGAAATTGGAGAATGGTTAGTTATTTTGTTATGCTTTGCAATCGTATTGGCAGCCGAGGCATTCAATAGTGCCATTGAAAAACTGGTAGATTTTGTATCTCCCAACATTCATCCACAGGCTGGCAAAATAAAAGATATTGCAGCAGGTGGAGTTCTCATTACTGCTATTATTGCTGCAATAATTGGAGCTATCATTTTTATTCCTAAAATATGGTTACAATTCAATTAAAATATTTTTATTTACTTTTTATTTGATGGAATATTTCAATAAATTCAGTACATTCGGGTGCATTAGAATTAAAAGCATGTATTGCTATTGGTTTATCTAACTTAAAAATTTCCTTCATCACAGTTTCTTTTTTGGTTTTGCTTAATGTAACCCAAGGATAATTGATAAATGCTACTTTGTATTTCTCTGATATTGTTTTTTCTTTATCAATCCAAGGTTTGTCATCTTTATTGTTGGGGTTGAGCAAACAAACCAGTGTTTTGATGCTCCCATTCAGAACATATCCAAAAAACTCTTCATCGGTAGGGTAAGGCATAAAGAAAACGTTGGAATCGAGGAGGCTAATGTTACCTCTTTCAAATTTCTTAATATCATACAAGGTACGCCTGTTTTCAGGCTGAAGTGAATTAATTGTCACCTCTTTGGAGAGAGAAGTAAGGACTTTTTTAAATACATTTACCCTATCTTTCCCCAAATAACAGTGTACATAATACTTTCCATTGCCTCGTTTAATAATTTCTTCTATTTTGTCCTCCAAATCATCATTTGCCGAAACCCAAGGTAACATAGGAATATGGATAAGTTCTATACCTACATCTTTTGCGGCTGTTGCTTCCTGGTTAATTAATATTGGTTCAAAAGGGACTACTGCCATACTTAATAAAGATATAACTGCCGTATAATTATCTTTTTTCAATTCCAATAATTTCTCTTTTTCGGGATAAGTACCAAAAACAAACTCAGTGCCTGAGATGTTTTCTTTGCTTTCTTTCATATTGCGATCTATCATCATTTTGGGGTTCATCCAAAACCATAATGAAATAGCAAATAGCAAAAGAAAACCAACGATTAAACTTATTGTGATTGGTTTCTTTTTTAAAGCTATTGTTTTAATAGCTATTAGTCGTGCAAATAAAAACGAAACGACAATCAAAACGCCTATTAATATAAATACCAGCATTTTTTCTTTCGATTCGCTCCAATCATGAGCCCTAGCATAATTAGCCAACCAACGAACTGGTCCCATCAGTATTAATGTTCCTAAAAAGAAACCTATACAAAGCCAATAATAGAGAAATAGAAAAATATTTTTGAATGACAATTTAAATTTCTTCATAGATTTTTTTTACTTATTTAACGTTATAGCCTCTAAATACTTTGTTTATATTATAAATGTTGAATGTATTCTAGAACTTGCGTTTTATATTGAGCATCAGAACCCGCAATGTGCGATAAAAACCATTTTCTAATAAAAACCAACATTTGATTTACCAATTGGGTGTTTTTATAATCAAAACTTTGTCTGAATTCATTTGTTTTATTAATAAACATTTTATGTTGCTGAATATGTTGGTCGGCTTCATTATATTTGGCTCTTTTTATGAGCAATTCTTCTGTTTGAAAATGACCAAGCACATAATCTTTTAATTGTTCAATGGCATAAAGTTTTTGAGCATCAGAAATGGAAGCAGGGTCATTTTTCAGCAATTCATCATATATTTTGAAAAACATTTTATGCTGCCTATCAATAATTGGAATGTCAAGCGAATAACTATTGTCCCACGATGATATTGCTGATTTTGTTGCGTTATTTTTAAAAGTAGGGGCTGTAAACCAACTTTGTAGAACATATTCTTCTTGGTCATTTTTTATATGTTCTAATATTAGTGCATTGATAGGGATTTTGAAGTGGTGAATGAGCTTATCCATAATAGCTTCGGTTTGTTCCTCAATAAATGCAGTTACCAATATTATAAAATGCTCCTCATCATTAACATTGGAATAGGAGGTTTGAAACTTTTCTTTAAATAACTGCTCAAATGGGCGATGATAAATATTTTCGCATAGCGAATTTATTGTTTGTAAAGAAAGTTTATCTAACCATAAGGTAATATCTAAATGTTTTTCAAGGAAATGCTCGCTATCCATTGACTTTATAAAAGCCATTAATTGCCCATTTTTATCAATGGCAAGAAAGTCAATGATGGTATTGTTTAGAACATTAATGCCTTTACCAATGATAAAAAAATCATATCCTTGAAAAGCCAAGGTGTCAATTAGTATCTTTTCAAAATTATTATTGTAGGAACCAGATTGAATAGTTATTTTATTTTTTGCTTTTGTCGAAGAATCCATTTTTATTGCTTTTTATCAAAATGTCTAATACAAAAATAAGCAATTGCTGAATTCAAGTCACAAATGCAACTTTTTGGTTAAGCAAATTTAGGTTAAAAAAT
>Ga0066631_10000771_pt1 | contig 10686 bp, 10 predicted proteins | sample CryGeyCG2014_300_FD_59502 | JGI IMG/M metagenome (GOLD analysis project Ga0066631, IMG submission 59502) | Groundwater microbial communities from aquifer - Crystal Geyser CG02_land_8/20/14_3.00 | ecosystem: Environmental > Aquatic > Deep subsurface > Groundwater | place: USA: Utah: Grand County... | reverse complement strand
GTATTGTGAACTGTTCTTGGGGAGATACTTACTCAGCAGGTGCTTTCGGTCAAGATATTATTAATTATGCTGCTGTAAATATGAATGCTATTGTTGTTGCTGCAGCTGGAAATATTTTAGCTCCTTTAAATTACTATCCTGCTTCTTACGATAATGTTATCAGCGTTGGTAGAATTGATTCTTTTGATGTTCTAACAGGCTCTTACAGTCAATATATTGATATTTGTGCACCAGGAGAAAGTATTTATTCTACTTGGTGTTCCGGTGGATACACCGTATCAGGTGGCTCATCTATGTCATCACCCATAATAGCAGGATGTGCAGGTATTCTAAAAAGTTATTTTCCTTCTTTAAATGCTATGCAGATTGCTGAACAATTAAAAGTTACTTCAGATGTTATTGACACGATTGCAGCAAATCATACTTACCATGAAAAAATGGGATGCGGAAGAGTGAACCTTTATAATGCTTTAACAAAAATAAATATACCTTCTGTACGAATGGTAAAACAATATTATACGTCTGTTCAATATGGTAGTTATTCAAAAAATGATACCATTCCTATAAGTTGTGATTTTTTAAATTATCTTTATCACACAACTGACCTAAATATAACCATTTCCTCTTCCTCTCCTTATATTCAAATCATTGACTCCATTGTTAATCTTGGGACAATCAATACCCTTGAAACAAAAAACAATCTCAATCATCCTTTTAAAGTGGTTCTACTTTCAAATGTTCCTATCAGTCAGGCTATTCAATTTAAACTAAAATATAATGATGCCAATTATAATGCCATACAATTTTTTGATATTGTGGTAAATACCGATTATATTGATATTGATACCAACTTAATTACATCAACATTTACAAGTAAAGGAATGTTAGGTTTTAATGACCCTTCATACACCAAAGGTAAAGGTTTTTTATATAAAAATTGTACTACTTTAATGTGGTGTGGAGGACTTCTAATTGGAAATACTACGAATCAAGTTTCTGACAACATTTATAGTGCATCAGGAAGTTTTGATAATGATTTTAAACCATTGATAAATGCAAAAAAACAAATGCCTTCTATGGTCTCTGATTTAGATTTAGAGTGTACTTTTAGCGATAGTTTAGCAGGTAATCAGCGATTAGATGTTTTGGTTACACATAAAGCTTATGTATGGAATACTCCCGCAGATAGAAAATACATAATATTTGAATTTACTATAAAAAACATTGGTTTATTGTCATTAAATACACTATATACTGGTTATTTTGTTGACTGGGAACTTGGAGACCCATTAAAAAATAGAGTTTTATATGATGCAACAAGAAAAATGGGTTATACATTTCCTGTTACTGCAGGTACACACACTGCCATATCTTTATTAACAGATATTTCAGCCAAGCATTATGCGTTTGACAACGATGGAATTGATAACGGACAAACAAATAGTATTAAAATATCGGATGGCTTTACTAATTATGAAAAATATACTGCTTTAAAATCAAGCAGAAATATGGCTGGTTTTTATGTAAATGGAAATAATGTTTCTGATATGATTAGCACTGGACCATTCGTTATTCTTCCTAATGATTCTATTGTTATTGCCTTTGCTTTAATAGCAGGAGACCATCTCTCAGATATTCAGTCAAGTGCTGATGCTGCATATTTTAAATATCATAATATTCAATCAATCAATAATTTTAATTCAACTTATTGTCAGTTAAATCAAAACTTTCCAAATCCTTTTAATAGTGAAACAACTATAAACTTTAATTTAACAGAAAATTCTTTTGTTGATTTATCTGTTTTTAATGTTTTAGGAGAAAAAATTGTTACCATTGTCAATAAAAATATGGACATTGGTAGTTATTCCTATACATTTAACGCCGATAAATTTAAAGAAGGAATTTATTATTACCGACTAAAGACCAAAAACAGTAGTTCTTCTAAAAAAATGATTATCCTTAAAAAGTAATAAAATGAATATTGAAGAATTACGAAGCTATTGTTTGTCAAAGAAATCGGTTACAGAAAGTTTTCCCTTTGATGAAGTAACGCTTGTTTTTAAAGTAATGGGTAAAATGTTTGCATTGGTAAACTTAGACTCTGATTTAAGTATTAACTTAAAATGTGAACCTGAGAAAGCTATAGAATTGCGTGAGCATTATTCAGTTGTTAATCCTGGTTTTCACATGAATAAGACTCATTGGAATACGATAAATATTGATGGTTCTTTAGAGAACAAGCTAATTTATCAATGGATTGATGATTCTTATAATTTAATAGTCCTTAGTTTAACAAAAAAGCAAAGAGAGGAATTAAAAAATCTTTTGTAGCAAATTATTTTTCGGCGAGTAATAATTCAAGAACTTGATTTGCTTGCATATTTGCTACAATACCAACCCTTGGTGCCAACGGGGCTTTAGTTTCAGAAATCTCGGTTATCCCATCTCCACAGATATATAGCTTATCATATCGTTTTGTATTAATAATATTGTTATTACCCCAGCCTGCCATACCAATACCAGAAACTATATATTTATCAGGGAATTTTGAAATTACTGTTTCAATAATTATTTGTTTCATTTCTGCTGAATCGAATGCTTCAACAATAATATCACAGCTTTTATAAATCTCAATTATTGAAGTTGCTGTTAATTTGATATTATGAGTCTCAACTTCAGTATGAGTATTTATTTTATTAATGGTTTCTTTGAGTGCAATTACTTTTAACAATCCTACTTGGTTAGAAAAAAAATATTGTCTGTTTAAATTACTCTCAGAAACAACATCATAATCAGCAATTACTAGCTTTCCAATACCAACACGAGCTAAAGCAATGGCACAATTTGAACCCAATCCTCCAACGCCAGCAATACCAACAATTTTTTTATTTAAATGTTTATTTAAAAAGTATTCCATATTTTTTATTGATTGGTAAAAGTACATAAAATAAAAAAGCACCAGATTACTGATGCTTTCTATTTTAATAAGATGAATGAATTATACTTGTGCAATAGGCACAATAGAAACATAAGATTTATTATCTCTTTTCTTTTTAAACTGAACAATACCATCTATAAGGGCAAAAATAGTATGATCTACGCCTATTCCTACATTTAAATCTGGATTATGAACAGTACCTCTTTGTCTTAAAATAATGTTACCAGCAATTGCCAATTGACCACCATATATTTTAATACCTAATCTTTTGCTGTGTGATTCTCTACCGTTTCTAGAGCTTCCGGCTCCTTTCTTGTGTGCCATATAATTATGTTTTTAAAATTTTTCTTAACTAATTTTTAAATCTATGCAGTTATTTTTTCGACTTTTATTTTGGTTAAATATTGGCGATGTCCATTAGATTTTTGATAACCTTTTCTACGTCTTTTTTTGAAAACAGTAACTTTATCAGCTTTTAAATGTTCTAAAATTGTAACTGCTACTTTTGCACCATCAATTTTAGGACTTCCTACTTTAACTTTACCTTTGTTTTCAATTAAAAGAACATTATCAAACTCCATATTAGAGCCTGTTTCGCCAACTAAACGATGTACAATTACTTCTTGTTCTTGTTGTACTTTAAATTGCTGTCCTGCTATATCAACTATTGCGTACATTTTATGTATTTTATTTATATTTACTTTAATTTAAGGGGTGCAAATTTACAAAAAAAAATTAAATTCCAAAGTTTTTTTTATTCTATTTCAAATCAGTAAATTAATCTTGTATTAACTCATCAGCAAGCTGAATCATTTTGAGAGCCGTTATAGCGGCTTCAATACCTTTGTTTCCATGTTTTCCGCCAGACCTATCTTTTGCCTGTTGTATATTATCTGTTGTTAAAACTCCAAAAATAACGGGAATGCTATAATCTAGCGATACTTTATTTATATTTTGAGCTACAGCATTACAAATAAATTCAAAATGGCGTGTTTCTCCTTGAATAACAGAACCCAAGCAAATTACAGCATCTACATCTGTATTTTCTATTAATAATTGAGCACCTAAAGGTAACTCAAAACTACCAGGAACATACTTTGTAATGATATTACTTTTTTTTATGCCATTTTCTATAAGCGTATTAATAGCACCATTGTATAAGGCATCTGTTATTTCTGTATTCCAACTTGATACAATTACTCCTATAAGCATATCTTCTGCAAAAGGAATAGTTTTTTTATTATAATCAGAAAGGTTCTTAAGATTTGAAGCCACAAAAAATAAAATTTATGTTTATTTACTAATCATATTTTGTACTCTACTGATGTACTTGTCTATATCACGTGCTTCGTAGCTTTTAAAATGTTCCTTTTTAATTTTTTGATATACTTCTAAAGCCTTGTCAAATTTACCTAAGTCTTCATAAGCAAAACCGGCTTTAAAAAGAAACATGGAAGAAGTAAAATCATTATCTTTAGTATTTGCAGCTTTCAAATAATAATCAACCGCTTTATCTGTTTGACCAAGCTCCATATATGCATCGCCAATAGCTCCTTTAGCCATAGGTCCAACAATTTCGCTTTCCCCATCAAAACTTTTTAACTGGTCTATTGCGTCTTGGAAGTTGCCTTTTTTAAGATAACACATACCCAAGTAATACTTAGCAAGATTCCCTGACTTTGTCATGCCATAATCATCAACTATACTGATAAACCCAGGATTGTTTTTATCTCCATTGATAGCTTTGTCTAATGAATCTTGTTCAAAATAACGCTGAGCATACCATATTTGTTCCTGTGCTTCTTTTTCTTTAGGTTCTATATAAAGCTTTTTATAACCAAAATATGCTAACACTACTATAACAATTGAGCTAACAACTATTAATATTATTTTCTGATTTTTTTCAAAAAAGCGTTCTGTTTTAGATAAAGCTTCTTCAACAGCTATAATGCTTTTATCTCCTTTTGATACTTCTTTATTTTTTGCCATTTTCACTTAATTATTTTAGAGTGCAAAATTAATTTTTTTTTTGAACTACCAAACTAAAATATTTATAAACATTTTAAATGTAAGAAATATGCCCTTCTTTTTGACGAACGATATGGTCTATCAATCTTGATAGAATGGTTTTTATTGCGTTGAGTATTGGGGTGTTATATCGTGGAAGCGAATTTAATCACATCTATGCCATCTGCATAATCATTTAATTCAGGGAATTGAGATTTACCCATTTTAATAGCATTTTCAATTTTAAAATAATTAGAAATAATACATTGTATTTTATCTTTGCCTTCATTTAATTTCAATTTAAGTGTTTGTTTGTCATGATAATACTCGTAATAAAGCGTTGCAACAGGAGAATGTGACGAAACGTCTTCTTTTAGCAAAAAGAATCCATTATCAAGATGGGGTGTATTGTTGATAAGGTAAATCGCTTTGTTATATTCGTAATTATTAAAATATTTATGATGGTTGGCAATTTCTTTTCTGTCTTCAATGGCAATAAATAGTTTTTTTAAGTCATAGTTTTCAGGTATAAAGATTTTAGATACATTTCTGCATCCAAACCCATAATACATAAATATATCATCACTAAGCAATTTTAATTCATCTAATGGCTCTTCACCTGTTAATATAGCAATACTATTCCTGTTTTTACGAATGATATTCGGATATTTACTGAAATAATATTCAAAATATCTTGAAGTATTGTCGCTTCCAGTAGCTATAATTGCATTAATGTCTTTTAATTGGGTTTCTGTAAAGTTAATCAATTTGTCAAAAGAGGATTCTATATGTATTAATGCAGATGCAAGTATGGGTAATAAGTATTTATCTTGCGAAGAAAGTTTTGCATTTAATTTATTGCCTGACATTAATACGTAAAATAAATCAAAAAAACCTACCAATGGTATATTCCCTGCCATTACAACTCCTATTGTGTTAATTTTGTCGGGATTAAAAGAGGACAAAGGATACTGATAAACCCATTGTCTAATTTTATTTTCATTTAAGTTAATAGCAATGGCTTGAATGGCATATTTAACAGATTCTTCAATAAACCATGAATTAGTATTTATAGCATTTTTAGTGGTTTCGTCTAATATTTTAATAAAATTAGCTTCCCAACTTTGAGCAGGATAACTTTTATTGCTAATATAATTGTGCATTAAATCGCCTAATGAGGAAAACGCTTTAATTCTTTTTTCTAAATCCATTTGATGATAGTAGTTTTGCTGATTTAATTATCTTTGTAAAAATATATTTTTACAAAAGTACAATAAAAAGGTTTTTGTACCGTTTTAAACTAAATTTCAACGAATAGATATCATAAAAAAAATGAAATACTTTAAAACACTTGTCTTTCTTGTCATAATTCATTTACAATATACTATTTATGCCCAAGACAAAAACATTTTTAACCCAAAGTTGGAGGATACGCTTAATTATTGGGGGAACAAGATATTAGATAATACCGAAGATTTCGTAAAATATAACGCCAACGAGCATTTCATGGAAATTCTTTTAAAATCCATCAAGCAAAAAAACTCCATAAAATATCATTATGACTCTCTTAAAACCTCTTATTGCTATACTTCCCCGGATAAAAAATTCAGATTATTCAATTGGACACTCCCTAAAAAGGATGGTACTTTTGAATACTTTGGTATAATTCAATCATATAATAAAATATCTAAAGAATATGATATATACCAGCTGAAAGATAAATCGGCAGAGATTACTTTTCCTGAAAATGCAATAGCAGGTTCAGAAAAGTGGTATGGAGCCCTATATTATAAGGCTATCTACAAAAAATGGAAAGGGAATAAATATTATACATTTCTTGCTTGGGACGGAAATAATAATGTTTCCCAAAAAAAAATTATTGAAGTGCTTACTTTTGATAAGAAAGGTAAACCCATTTTTGGGTTACCCATTTTCAAATTTGAAAACAAAATATATAAACGCATTATTTTTGAATATAAAGCAAATTCAACTTTAACGTTACGTTACGAAAAGCAATATGTGAAGAAAGAAAAAGATAAAAGGTGGCTGATTATTTATGACAGGCTAATTCCTGAAGAATCAAATCTTAAAGGCTTCTATCAATTCTATATTCCAGACAAAACCACTATGGATGCCTTTTATTTCAGTAAAGGAAAGTGGGTGCAAGTAAAAAATATTGATGTTCGAGGTAAAAGCAGTCATTTTATACAAAAGAGAAAAGATTTTTAGAGCTTTGTAAAAAAGATTATCAATCTAATTTCAAAACAGCAAGAAATGCAGATTGTGGTATTTCAACGTTTCCAACCTGACGCATACGTTTTTTCCCTTCCTTTTGCTTTTCTAATAGTTTACGTTTTCGGGTAATATCACCACCATAACATTTAGAGGTAACATCTTTACGAAGAGCTTTCACTGTTTCACGCGAAATAATTTTAACACCTATACTTGCTTGAATAGCAATATCAAATTGTTGACGAGGTATTAGTTGTCTTAATTTTTCGCACATTTTCTTTCCAATACCATACGCATTATCTTTGTGTATAAGAGAAGAAAGAGCATCAACAGGCTCACCATTCAACATAATATCGAGTTTTACCAAATCTGATTCTTTATATTCAGTTGGATGATAATCGAAAGAAGCATAACCGCGTGAAATGGTTTTTAATCGGTCATAAAAATCGAAAACAATTTCTGCTAAAGGCATATCAAAAGATAATTCTACTCTATTGGTTGTTAAATATACTTGATTTTTAATAACCCCACGCTTGTCGAGGCACAAAGTAATAACAGGACCAACGTAGTCAGATTTTGTAATAATTTGTGCATGAATATAAGGTTCTTCGATATGGTCAATATAAGTTGGTTCGGGTAGTTCGGAGGGATTATTTATAATTTTTTCTTTTCCCTTTGTAGAAAAAACTTTATATGAAACGTTAGGTACGGTAGTAATAACAGTCATATTAAATTCCCGTTCAAGTCGTTCTTGAATAATTTCCATGTGTAGCATTCCAAGAAAGCCGCATCTAAAGCCAAAGCCAAGTGCAGCAGAAGCTTCGGGTTCAAAGGTTAAAGAAGCGTCGTTAAGCTTAAGTTTTTCTATTGAGCTTCGTAATTCTTCATATTCATCAGTTTCAACTGGATAAATACCAGCAAAAACCATAGGTTTAACTTCTTCAAACCCTTTTATAGCTGTAGTACAAGGGTTTTCAATATGAGTAATAGTATCACCTACTTTTACCTCACGTGCATCTTTAATACCAGAAATAATATAACCAACATCTCCTGCAGATATTACGTTTTGTGGTTTTTTTTCTAATTTAAGCACCCCAATTTCCTCAGCAATATATTCTTTATCGGTTGCCACAAATTTTACTTTTTCTCCTTTTCTAATTTCTCCATTAAAAACTCTAAAAAAAGCAATGATACCGCGAAAAGAATTAAAAACTGAATCAAAAATTAATGCTTCTAATGGTTTAGAGCTATCACCAGAAGGAGCCGGGATGCGTTTAATAATCTCTTCTAGTATTACATCAACTCCATAACCAGTTTTTCCGCTGGCGTTAATAATATCTTCCCTTTCACATCCAATTAAATCTACAATCTGGTCTTTTACCTCTTCTGGCATTGCACTGGGCAAGTCCATTTTGTTAAGCACAGGAATAATAGTGAGATTGTGTTCAATAGCCTGATAAAGCACAGAAATTGTTTGTGCTTCTATGCCCTGAGCTGCATCAACAATTAACAATGCACCTTCGCAAGCAGCAATTGAACGAGAAACTTCATAAGAAAAATCTACGTGGCCTGGTGTATCAATTAAGTTGAGAACAAATTTTTCTCCATTTAAAGTGTAATCCATTTGAATCGCATGACTTTTAATGGTAATGCCACGTTCTCGCTCCAAATCCATATCATCAAGTATCTGGTTTTGTGATTCTCTGGCGGTTACAGTATCTGTAAACTCAAGCAAGCGGTCTGCTAAAGTACTTTTACCATGATCGATATGGGCTATGATGCAAAAGTTTCGAATGTTTTTCATAAGAGTGCAAAATTACAATAAAAACCGAAAAGGCAAGGTGTTATCAAAAGAGGATTGTTTTTTTTACATTTTTTTTTGTTTGATATTCATTTTTATATCTTTGTATAAATCAATTTTACCAATCATGAATAAATTAAATTTAGCTTTAGTTGACGACCACGAAATATTTAGAAAAGGCTTGGTATTATTATTAAGATCTATTGAAAACGTGGGTACTATTTCTGAGGCATCCAATGGTAAAGAATTTCTTGCAATGATTGACAAACAAGAATTTGATGTAGTATTTATGGATGTTAAAATGCCAATTATGAATGGTATTGAAGTTACAAAATTGGCATTAGAAAAAAATCCTTCTTTAAAAATTATTGGTTTATCTATGTTTGGCGAAGAAGAATATCTTGAATCGATGATAGAGTCTGGTGTAGAAGGTTTTTTGCTCAAAAAAGCGGATTTAAAAGAAATAGAAAAAGCGATAAACCTTATTGCTGCAGGCAAAAATTATTTTTCTGAAGAATTAGTAGCTAGTTTAACTAAAAAATTTGGCAATGCGGGCAAAAACGAAAAAAACGAAGAGTTTGTTGCTAACAGTGATACAGAGAAGATTTCTAAAAGAGAAGTAGAAATATTGCAACTTATTTGCAAAGGATTTTCTAATATTGAAATTGCTGAAAAACTATTTATTAGCCCCAGAACGGTGGATGGGCATAGAGCAAATATTATCAGCAAAACAGGTGTTAAAAACACCGCAAATTTGGTAATGTATGCTATTAAAAATGGGCTTGTTAAAATTTAACGGGACTTCTAAATTATAACGCTTGCTCAAACTGCCTTAGAAAGCGAACATCATTTTCAAAATACATTCTTAGGTCTTTGGTTTTGTATTTTTGTTGAGTTATACGTTCAATACCCATACCAAATGCAAATCCTGTATATACTTTACTATCGATACCGCAGTTTTCTAGTACATTTGGGTCAACCATTCCGCAACCTAATATTTCTACCCAACCACTATACTTACAGATATTGCAACCGCTACCTCCGCAAATATCACAAGAAATATCCATTTCGGCAGATGGCTCTGTGAAAGGAAAATAAGAAGGACGAAGACGAATTTTTGTTTTGTCTCCAAACATTTCTTTCGAAAAATATAATAAGGTTTGTTTTAAATCGGCAAACGAAACGTTTTTATCAACGTATAAACCTTCTATTTGATGGAAAATACAATGGGCTCTAGCAGAAATTGCTTCATTGCGAAAGACTCTACCTGGAGAAATAGTTCTAATAGGAGGTTTGGTAGATTCCATAACTCTTACTTGAACCGAAGAGGTGTGTGTGCGTAATGCTATATCTGGATTCTTTTCAATAAAGAAAGTATCCTGCATATCTCTTGCTGGATGTTCTTCAGGGAAATTCAATGCACTAAATATATGCCAATCGTCTTCAATTTCTGGTCCTTCAGATACAGTAAAACCAATGTGAGAAAATATAGAAATGATTTCATTACGAACAATTGAAAGAGGATGCCGAGCTCCAAGTACTGAAAAATCAGTAGGTAAAGTTAAATCAGTATTTTTTAATTTTGATTCAACCGTATTTTCTTTATTTGTATTAAAATTATTTATCTTTTCTTGAATGCTATTTTTCAACACATTGAGTTGTTGTCCAATTTCTTTTCTTTGTTCAGCAGCCACTTGTTTAAAATTGT
>Ga0066631_10000753_pt1 | contig 10795 bp, 11 predicted proteins | sample CryGeyCG2014_300_FD_59502 | JGI IMG/M metagenome (GOLD analysis project Ga0066631, IMG submission 59502) | Groundwater microbial communities from aquifer - Crystal Geyser CG02_land_8/20/14_3.00 | ecosystem: Environmental > Aquatic > Deep subsurface > Groundwater | place: USA: Utah: Grand County... | reverse complement strand
CAGTAATAAATATAAATTCAAGAATTAAATACACTCTAATTAAGCTCTTTAAAATTAAATTAATCAATGACTACTTATCAATCTCCCTTAAAGATAGGAATTACAGGCCAAGCAGGATTTATCGGAACTCATCTTTTTAATACACTTGGATTATATCCCGAAAGATTTGAAAGAATACCATTTGAAGATGTATATTTTGCAAAAGAAGATCTCCTTAGGGAATTTGTTAGATCCTGTGATGTTATTATACATTTAGCAGCATTAAACCGTCATAACGATCCAAAAGAAATTTACAATACGAATTTAAGACTTGTGAAACAATTGATTAAAGCCTGTGAATCGACTAACTCGAAACCACACATTCTGTTTTCTTCTTCTACACAAGAGGAAAGAGACAATTCATATGGCAAATCAAAAAAAGAAGGCAGAGAATTATTCGAAAAATGGGCTGTCAAAAATAATGCTTGCTTTACGGGACTTGTAATACCCAATGTTTATGGTCCTTTTGGAAATCCTTATTATAATTCGTTTATTGCAACGTTTTGTTATCAATTGACACATGGAGAAACCCCAACTATACAATTGGATAATCAAGTAAAACTTATTTATATAAATGAATTGATTAAAGAAATCATTAATCTAATCGAATGGAAGCAAAGCAATCAAACGGAGGGAGTACCAGTAGAGAACATCTATTTAAAAGAAACTTTTGAAGGAAAAGTTTCGGAAGTTCTATCAATACTTGAGAAATATAAAAAACAATATTTGGAGAATGGAATATTACCTGATTTAACAAACAAATTTAATAAAAACCTATTTAATACCTTTGCATGCTATATTGACCATAAAAACTTTTTTCCTTTCTTATACAAAAAAAATACAGATGACAGAGGATCTTTTGTGGAACTTATAAAGTTGGACAGTGGTGGTCAAATCTCATTTTCAACCACAAAGATAGGCATTACACGTGGAAATCATTTCCATACCCGTAAAGCAGAGAGATTTACAGTAATAAAAGGGAAAGCTTTAATTGAGTTGCGCAGAATCGGAACAAAAGAAGTATTGTCCTTTGAATTGGACGGAGATTATCCATCATTTGTAGATATGCCCATTTGGTTTACACATAATATTAGAAATATAGGAAACGATGAACTATATACTATATTTTGGATAAACGAGTTTTATGATAAAGAGGATACGGATACTTTTTTTGAGGTTGTGAAAGGAGTATAAGTCAAAATTTTGTGAAATAAAAACGATTAATAAATTAGTAAAGTTAACAGTAAAAAGTTAAAAACTTATTACTTATAATAAAAAGATTTAAATAGCTATTAAAAATGGAGGAAATGGAAAAATCCAAATTAAAAGTAATGACTGTTTTGGGAACACGCCCTGAAATAATTCGTCTTTCACGGACTATGGCGTTATTAGATCAATTTCTGACTCAAATCATTGTTCACACTGGTCAGAATTATGATTACGAATTAAATGAAGTATTTTGGGAAGAATTAGAATTAAGAAAACCAGACTATTTTCTAAATATAGACACTTCCTCTTTAGGTGCATCTGTTGGTGACATATTAAGAAAAACAGAAGAGGTAGTTATTAAAGAAAACCCGGATGCAATGCTGGTGTTGGGTGATACGAATTCCTGTTTATCAGCTTACATAGCAAAAAGGAGGCATATCCCAATTTTCCATATGGAAGCAGGTAACAGATGTTTTGACCAAAATGTGCCAGAAGAAACCAATCGAAAAATAATAGACCATATTGCTGATTTTAATTTGGTATATACAGACCATGCCCGAAGACATTTACTTTCTGAAGGCTTACCTCATCGTCGAATATATCTTACTGGCAGTCCAATGAAAGAAGTTTTGGATTACTACATGCTTAAAATTAAGCGTTCTGAGTCGCTTAAAAGTTTATCACTAAAAGCAAATAGCTACTTTCTTGTTTCCACTCACCGTGAAGAAAATGTAGATAATCCGGAAATTTTTAAAAAAATTCTCACTTTACTAGAAAAATTGACAGAGATCTATGATTTCCCAATAATTGTATCCACTCATCCGCGAACAAAAAAACGTATGGAAACGCTTAATGAATCTACAAAAAAACAAATTAATTCCAAAATCCTTTTTATGAAACCATTTGGTTTTTTGGACTACGTGAATTTACAAATGAACGCCTTTTGTACTATTTCTGATAGTGGAACTATTAGTGAAGAATCCGCTATTTTAAACTTTCCGGCAATTTCACTAAGACAATCTATGGAACGCCCGGAAGCTCAGGACGCAGGAACAATAATCCTTTCTGGTTTTGACCAACAAATAGTTTTAGACAGTATAGTTCTGTTAACTACTGAATTCAAGCAAAAAAACAGATATCATGATATTGCTGCAGATTACCAAATTAACAACACTTCATGGAGGGTTTTAAAATTAATCATAGGAAATACAAAATTAAGTAATTTATGGTGGGGTATTAATGAATAACAAAATTTTATATATTACAAAATACTTAGAAAAAAATTCTGCTGCTGGAAGAAGACATTCTAATATTATTAAAAATACAACAATATCATTTGATATTGATTTATTGAATTTTGAATCTTCCCCAATGAAATGCATAATCATTGAGAAAATTCTCAATAAATTAATGGTTTATCCAGATATTTACCGTTTTATCATGTTTAAATACAAAAGACAGATAAAAAAAAGGATATTCAAAAATCATTATGATTTTGCTTTTATTGGAATTCTTCCTTTTTCCTTTTTAAGCCTTGCTTCTTATATAAAAAAAATAAATCCTAAAATAAAAGTTATTGTCGATATGACAGACCCCTTAACTGCAAATGCTAGTTATTTTAAAGATACTATTATTCATAAGAAATTTATTTTGAGTTTTGAAAAAAAACATGCAAAAAACATTGATTTTTTAATTGTTCTAAATCAAGAGATAAAAGATTATTACAGAAATAAATATCTTTTTCTGAAAAATATTATTGTTTTGGAACAAGGAACAGAGCCTTTTTTAAATCCTACCATTAAAATAAAGAATGATAAAATAGAATTAATTTATGCTGGTATGTTTTACAAAAAATTAAGAGAACCTTTTATTTTATATGAAGCAATTGACCAATATGTAGGCAATATTAGACTATCTGTTTTTGGAACTTTTAAGAAGAGGTTTTTACCACCATTAAATGAACGGTTTTATTATGGAGGTATGGTTGATCGGTGCTATCTAAATGATAGGGTTGCCAATGCAGATATTATTGTTTTTCTTGATAATTTTTTTGGTCTTCAAATTCCCGGAAAAGTATTGGAAAGTTTAGCTAGCAATAAACCAATATTGTTTATTTATAAAAATGAATTTTCGCCAACCTTCAAATATGTTAAAGAATATGAGGGTGTTTTTTATACAAGAAATGATGCCTTTGAAATAATTAAGCAAATTGAAAATATTATCAAATATAATTTTCATGAATATAATAGGGATATTTCAAAATATTATTGGAAAAATCTTGTGAAAAATAAATTTATGTTTAATACAAAAAACTAAATGCTATAAGCGTTTAGGTCACAATAAATGAGTATCATTGCGACATGCAAAATGAAAATTATAAAGTTTTGAACTCAATAGCATTTACAAGGGATTTCGGAAATGATTAGTCTTGTTAAAAATATTTGTCAAAAATTAAATGGGAAAATGGCTATACATTTAAAAAGTGTGGGTGTAAAAAATATTGTAATGGGAAGGGTCCTTATTCGCGAAGATTTACTCAATGTGGTTATGATGAAAGTCTTACAACAGGAAAAATGTTTGATGAATGTAAATTTTCAATGCAGATTGCTTTTCACATAGTATTCAAGATAAGTCCAATAAAGAAAGGCATGCCATCATTAGAATTATCAAGAGGATTTGGATTGCGTTAGAAGACATGTTGGAATTTCAAAAAAAAGATACAACAAGCAATGAAAAGCAGCAAGCAATATAAACATACAGGAGAAGTTTTTTAGATGAATTTCTAATTGGAGAAAAGATAGAAAATAAGCAAGGTCGAAGTCATGGAAAGAAACGATCAGTTGTAGTAGCTATAGAAAAAATAAAAGGAGGTGTTGGGCGTGCTTATGCGAAAGTAATAGAGGACTTAACATCAAAAGAATTTAACCCATTTTTCATGGATTACATAGACATAGAAGCAAATTTTACCACAGATGAATGGAATAGCTATAAGTCTTTGATAAAGGAATGCCCAAATTTAACTCAGATTGCTTATTAAAAGAATGGTAGAAAAAAACTGATTAATTGAAAATAGAGAATTTTAACATGCCTAAATTCAAGTAATTAATACAACTTTTTACTATGAAAACAAATTAAAAATATTGTAAAAAATGAAAGTTTTAATTGTTATTGGTTGTAATGAACTTGAGGACGCTCCTTTTGTTTTATTACAAAAAAACAACCTGGAAAAATTAGGTGTTAAATGTTTTGTTTTTCTGATAAATAAAAAGGGCATTTTTGGATATTTGAGTCTTTTGCCATCTTTTTGGAAAACAATAAAAATTGAAAACCCAGATGTTATCCATGCCCATTATGGTTTATCTGGATTATTTTCAATAATTCAGCTCAAAAAGCCAGTATTAATTTCCTATATAGGAAGTGATTTAATTGTAAAAAAAATAAGACTCGCATCTTTGTTTACTATGCTATTTACAAAATTTTCCATACTTACTAGTAAATCTTTATATGAAATTGTCCCATTTAAAAAGAAAAATTTTAGATTGATCCCATATGGGATTGATTTAGAAAATTTTATAATTATTGATAAACAATCAGCAAGGGTCAAACTAGGCCTTAATCCAAATAAAACATATTGTCTTTTTCCTGCATTAAAAAGTCGACCTGAAAAAAATTTTGTTTTAGCTGAAAAAAGCATTAATCAAATTGGTGGCATTGAAATTATTGAAATTGGACATAAAAAACCAATTCAAGAACTTAATTTAATTTTTAATGCATGTGATTTTTTAATATTAACTTCGCTGTATGAAGGCGGCCCGCAGGTGATATTTGAAGCTCTGGCTACAAATTTGCCTATAGTGAGTACAGATGTTGGTGTTGTTAAAGAAAATGTCAAAGATATAGATGGTTGTTATATTTGTGATTTTTCTGTAGAAGATACAGTTTCAAAAATTAGAGAGGTACTTCAATTTAAAGGTAGAACAGAAGGAAGAAAGCGGATTCAAGAAATAAATTTGGATTCAAGAATTATTGCTCAGGATATATTTAGTTTATATGAAAAAGCTATTAAAAAAAATAAACATCTTTGCTGATCAAATCTTTAAATTAAATAGTATAGACAAAACTACTATTAAAAATATAGTTGACTACTAATGATTAAAAATGTGATTATAATAATTGATTACGGTATGGGTAATCTCAATTCTGTGAAAAGAAAACTTAGTAGAATTGGAGTCAATGCACAAATAACATCTAATCCTAAAGAAATTCTTGAAGCGGGTAAATTAATTTTACCTGGTGTTGGTCACTTCTCAAAAGCAGTAGAGAATTTAAAGAGAACTGGAATTTGGGGGGTTTTAAATGAATCGGTCTTAATAAGGAAAACACCCATATTAGGAATTTGCTTAGGACTTCAATTGATGTGTAATCAAAGTGAGGAAGGCGATGTTGAAGGTTTGGGTTGGTTTGATGCCAATGTGGTTCGTTTTAAAGTTGCCGATAAAATCAAATATAAAGTTCCTCACATAGGTTGGAATAATGTTTCTGTTCAAAAAGAGAGTCCACTTTTTAAAGGCATTCTCAATGATTCTGAGTTTTACTTTGTGCATTCCTATCATATCATATCCAACAATCAGAAAGAGGTCTTGACTCGTACTATATATGAATATAATTTTACTTCAGGTCTTTCTAAAGGAAATATTTTTGGACTTCAATTTCATCCCGAAAAAAGCCATGATGTTGGTGAAAAAATATTCTATAATTTCATTAATTTGTTAAAATGTTCCGACCCAGAATAATACCAGTTTTACTTCTTAAAAATCAAGGTTTGGTTAAGTCCATTAAATTTAAAGATTACCGATATATTGGCGATCCCATCAATGCAGTAAAGATTTTTAATGACTTAAAAGCTGATGAACTGGTTTTTCTTGATATTTTAGCAAGTAAAGAAAATAGAACCATTTCTCTTGAATTTATTAAGAATGTTGGGGAAGAAGCAAATATGCCTTTTGCTGTTGGTGGAGGAATAAAAACAATTGAACAAATAAGAAAGATAATTGGTACAGGTGCAGAAAAAGTGATAATAAATAGTTATGCTGCACAAAATCCTGATTTTATCAGACAAGCTTCTGAAACTTATGGATCATCTTGCATAGTAGTATGTATTGATGTAAAAAAGTCATTTTTTGGAAAAGAAAAAACATATATACTCAATGGAAGTCAATCAACTAAATTTTCTTCATTAGAATTTGCACAAATAATGGAAGAAAAAGGAGCTGGTGAAATTATAATTCAATCTATTGAAAGAGATGGCACCATGCTTGGATATGACATAAATCTAATTAGAAGGATTTCTGAATCGGTATCAATCCCTATTGTTGCTTTAGGTGGTGCGGGAGAAATAATACATTTAAAAAAAGCATATCAAGAAGGATTTGCAAGCGGTTTGGCGGCGGGAAGTATGTTCGTTTATCATGGTTCAAGAAATGCTATTTTGATAAATTATCCAAATAAAAAAGATTTAAATACTATTTTTTAGATAAATAAAAATATGGTTGGACAAGTTTGTACTAAAGGTATTTGGGATGAATCTATACCAGGGATAGAATTTGATTTTGATGGGGTTTCAAATTATGCTCATTTATTTGAGAGGTTAGTTAAAGAATATCCTAGAGGAAATGAAGGTAAAGAAATATGGAGTAGACTTGTTGAAGTAATTAAAAATAAAGGGAAGGGGAGAAAATATGATTGCATTATTGGTGTAAGTGGAGGAACAGATAGTTGCTATTTATTACATATTGCTTTAGAATGTGGATTACGACCATTAGCTGTATATCTTGACAATGGTTGGAGTAGTGATATTGCAGTGAAAAATATTAAAAAAATTACTTCTGCTTTAAATATTGATTTGGAAACTTATGTAATAGATTATGAAGAAGTAAAAGACTTGCTTCGAGTGTTTATGAAGGGTTCTCTCCCGTGGATAGATACTCCTACTGATTTAGCAATAAAGGGTATATTGTACAGAATTGCTGCAAAAGAAAAAATTAAATATATTTTAAGAGGAAATGATTTTCGCTCTGAAGGTACACAACCTATTGAATGGACGGGAGGGGATGCTAGGGTTCTAAAATATCTTCATAAGAAATATGGTCGAGTAAAATTAAAAACATTTCCTAATTACACCTTGATGAATCTTATATATTATGGTTATTTTAGGGGTATAAAAAGTATATATCCATATTATTATATAGATTACCAAAAGAAAAATGCACGAAAAGAGTTAGAAGATTTATATGGGTGGGAATACTATGGAGGACATCATTTTGAAAATATATTTACCAAATTTGTTATGTCTTATTGGTTACCAGTAAAATTTGGTATTGATAAACGAATTATTAGTTTATCTGCACAAATTTTAAGTGGAGAAATTTCAAAGGATGAAGCAATAAATGAAATTTCCAAACCAAATTTTGATAATTCAACAATAGATGATGCTATTAAATATGTATTAAAAAAATTGGATTTTTCTAATGAAGATTTCAACTCAATTATGAAATCAAAGAATAAGCAATATTTAGACTATCCATCTTATTATCCAACAATGGTTAGATTTAATAAAATAACATATTTTTTATTAAAAAAAATTTTATTAAAAAAGCCGATGGCTCTTTTCCAAATTGAAATGAGAAATAAGTAATTAATGATAAGAATATTAAAAAATAATGAATTATTAAATAATGATTGGCAAGCATTTGTTAGGGTTCATCAATTAGGAAACATTTTTCAAACGTTAGAATATTATCAATCTCAAATCGGAAATATTGGTGTTGAGCCCTTTGTTTATGCTGTTATTAAAGAACAAGCAATTGTTAGTTTGGTTTCTGGTGTAATTCTAAGTAACGGGGGCAAACTAGGAAGATTATTCACTTCTCGTGCTATTATAACAGGAGGTCCAATTTTTACTTCAGATAATTCAATTAATGAAAATGTACTTGAATTAATTCTTAACTCGGTTAAAGATAATCTTCAAAAAAAAGTTATATATATTCAGATTCGCAATCTTTGGGATTGCACATCTGTTAAAGAAGTATTTGAAAAGAATGGTTTTGTTTTCCAGGATCACCTTGATATTTTAATTGATTTAACCTTGACTGAGGCTGATTTGTGGAAAAAATTAACAAAAGATAGAAGAAAGAGTATTAGAAAAGGTCAACGAGAACTAAAAGTTGAACAGCTAAATGGAAATATATATAACATTGACTCCATTTATAATCTTTTAAAGGTTGTTTATGATCGAGTTAAACTACCATTGCCAGGAAAAAGATATTTTGAAAAGGTTATAAAAGATCTTTCAGAAAAAGGTATTTTAAAAATTTTTGGTGCCTTTAAAGATGTAAAATTAATAGGTGTTAGGCTGGTTTTGTGTTACAACAAGTTAATATTCGATTGGTATGCTGGAGCTGATGATGATTACTTAGAATACAGACCAAATGATATATTAATTTGGGAAGTACTTATGTGGGGTAAATCATATAATTATTCAATATTTGATTTCGGTGGAGCTGGAAAACCCAATGTAGATTATGGTGTTCGCAACTATAAAATGAAATTTGGTGGTAATTTAGTGAATCATGGACGTTTTGAAATTGTAAACAAACCATTTTTAATGTTCATTGGAAAAACAGCCGTTGGTTTAATAAAAAAATACAATGATCTACTCAAAAAGAAAAACAATTAATAGAAACTCATTTTTTAGAAAGGTATTAATGAAATTTGGAAAAAATCTTTCACAATACTTTCCATTAAATAGTATTAGAATTTTGGGGCTTCGTATGTGTGGATATTCGGTTGGTAATAAAGTTTACGTGGGTCCAGATTTAATTATTGCAAGTGTTATTTCAGAAAAAGGATGCACACTAAAAATTGGGGATAGGGTTGCAATTGCACCAAGGGTTACGCTCGTATTATCATCAGATGCAAATTGGTCGAAACTAATGGAACAGATTGAACCAATTAAAAGTTTTATCATATTGGAAGATGATTGTTGGTTAGGAACGGGTGTAATTATTTTGCCAGGTATAACCATTGGAAAAGGGGCAATTGTTGGTGCAGGTAGTATTGTAACAAAAAATGTACCCCCATTTACTGTATTTGTTGGCAATCCAGCAAAATTTGTTAAACAAATTGAATCATTTTAAGATGAATATCCTATTTGCTCTTGGTCACCCTGCACATTATCACCTATTTAAAAACACTTCAAGTGCACTTAAAATGAAAGGTCATAATGTTCATTATGTAATTACTCAAAAAGATATATTAGAAGACTTACTTAAATCGAACAAAGAAAATTATTCTGTCTTAGCAGAGAGAGAGGTTCGAGGAAATCTCTTTAATAAATTTTTAAAAATTTTAAAATCTACTCGCTCACTTATTAAAATTGCGAGAAAAAAGGATGCTACAATTTTAATTGGGTGTTTATCACAAATTGCATATGCAGGTAAAATACTTCGAATTCCTTCAATTTTTGTAGGGGAAGATGACTTTTCTTATACCTGGTTGCAGGGAATAATTACATATCCGTTTGTAACTAAAATATTGGCGCCAAAACCCACAAATGTTGGTCCCTTCGATTATAAAAGAATATCTTATGACGGTTATCAAAAGCTTTCTTATTTGCATTCAAATTATTTTAAATCAAATAGAACCTTAAATACAACAAAAAAAAAACAAATACTTATTCGGCTAGTAAATTTATCAGCATACCATGATGTAACTGCAAGAGGTTTAAACAATCATCTTTTAGTTGAGTTTATTCAAATATTTAAAGAAATTGCAAATATTTACATTTCAGCAGAAAGAAAACTTCCAGAAATGTTTGAGGAATATCGTATTAATATTGATCCAAATAAAATGCATGAATTCTTACTTAATTCTGATTTATTTATTGGAGATAGCCAATCAATGGCTGTTGAAGCTTCTTTATTAGGTGTTCCCAATATACGAATTAACAATTTTGCTAGTAAAATAAGTGTTTTAAATGAAATTGAATTTAAATATAAATTAACTAAATCTTTAGAACCTGAGGATGCATATAAAATTACAGAAATTTCTAAAGAAATTCTTTTATCTAAAGATATATACAATATTCACTTACATTTAAGAGATATAATGTTAGTCGATAAAATTGATGTAACTGCTTTCATGGTTTGGTTTATCGAAAACTATCCTGAAAGTGTAAAGATTATGAAAGAGAATCCCGATTACCAATTAAGATTCAAATGAGAGATTTTACAATAGCTCTATACACTAAGTTCCTCAACGTTTTATCGCAACAGGCTTATACTTTTCAAACTTTAAGTGGGTTTCTAAAAAAGCCTAAAGAAAAAGTTATCATACTGAGGAACGATGTAGATAAGTTGCCCCAAAATTCTTTGCAATTTGCCAGAATCCAAAATAAAATGGGTATTGCTGGCACTTATTATTTTAGAGTTTTACCTCAGAGTTATAATGAAAAAATAATAAAAGAAATTTCTGAATTAGGGCACGAAAT
>Ga0066631_10000751_pt1 | contig 10807 bp, 11 predicted proteins | sample CryGeyCG2014_300_FD_59502 | JGI IMG/M metagenome (GOLD analysis project Ga0066631, IMG submission 59502) | Groundwater microbial communities from aquifer - Crystal Geyser CG02_land_8/20/14_3.00 | ecosystem: Environmental > Aquatic > Deep subsurface > Groundwater | place: USA: Utah: Grand County... | reverse complement strand
CATAAGCATTCGAAAACCAGAAGAGATAAAAGAAGAACTCACGACAATGCCATTGCTCCTACTTTAAGTAATTGCTCAAATTGTGGTGCTACCATTTCTTATCATAGAGTATGCGAAGAATGTGGTTATTATAGAGGAAAATTAGCTATCGAAAAACAAGCCACTGCTTAATTTATTAATTTTCATCATTCAAATACACCCTTTTTCTTAAACAATAAAAAGATGAAAATTGGCATTGATGTTATGGGCGGAGATTATGCCCCAAAAGCTACGCTTGAAGGTGCAATTTTAGCTCATAAAGAATTAAGTCCTGAAGATAGATTAGTATTAATAGGAGATAGCAATATAATAAAAAACTTTCTTATTGATTCTGGAAATAATACAAACCAATTTGATATTGTTCAAGCTACGGATGTTATTGAAATGCATGAACAACCAACGCGTGCCTTTGCTCAAAAACAAGAATCAAGTATTGTCAATGGATTTAAGCTACTAAAAGAAAACAAAATAGATTCTTTTGCTAGTGCAGGAAATTCTGGTGCAATGTTAGTTGGTTCGATGTATAGTGCCAACCCTATTCAAGGAATATTAAGACCTTGTATTACTAGTATTTTACCAAAAGAAGATGGTAAAGTTGGTATTTTATTGGATGTTGGTACAAACCCCGATTGTAAACCCGACAACTTATATCAATTTGCAATTATAGGTTCAATATTTGCTGAATTTGTATATAAAATTAAAAATCCAAAAGTTGGTTTGCTTAATATTGGTGAAGAAGAAGACAAAGGAAATCTTTTATACCAATCTGCTTTTAAATTGATGAAAGATTCTTCCGATTTTAACTTTATTGGCAACATAGAAAGCAGAGATTTATTTAAAGATAAAGCAGATGTTGCTGTTTGTGATGGTTTTACAGGAAATATCGTATTAAAACAAGCAGAAACAATATATCGATTAATGCTCAAGCACGGTTTAAGAGATGAATATTTCGACCGTTGGAACTATGAAAACTATGGAGGAACCCCTGTTTTAGGAGTTAATTCAAATGTGATTATAGGTCATGGCATTTCTAACAATATTGCAATCAAAAATATGATATTATTATCAAGAGATATTGTTAAAGCAAACCTATCTAAACAAATTAAAATCGCCTTAGAAAAATTCGCACAAGTTAAAAATTAAGAATGACTTTGTCAATAGACCTATATTTAAAGAACAAATAAAATGAATAATATTAAAGCTGTTATTACTGGAGTTCATGGATACGTTCCCGAATACATCCTCACTAATGAAGAAATAAGTAAAATGGTGGATACCTCTGATGAATGGATTATGACACGAATCGGAATAAAAGAAAGAAGAATTTTGAAAGGAGAAGGCAAAGGAGCGTCTGATTTAGGTTATGAAGCCGTTAAAGGCTTGCTCGAGAAAACAAAAACTTCTCCTGATGAAATTGATTTTTTAATTTGTGCTACTGTTACTCCCGATATGCAGTTTCCGGCAACAGCAAATATTATTAGCGATAAGGTAGGCATTAAAAATGCTTTCAGCTTTGATGTGAATGCAGGTTGTTCTGGCTTCCTTTTTGCTTTATCTACCGCTGTTTCATATATAGAATCTGGTAGATGTAAAAAAATAGTTGTTGTGGGTGCCGAAAAAATGTCTTCTATTGTTGATTACAGCGATAGAACTACTTGTCCTATTTTTGGTGATGGTGCAGGTGCAGTTTTGGTTGAACCTACAACCGAAAGTAATGGTATTATTGATTTTATATTAAAAGTAGATGGTTCTGGAAGAAAACATTTACACCAAAAAGCCGGTGGCTCTGTTAAACCCGCTTCACACGAAACCATTGACGCCAAAGAACATTTTATTTATCAAGAAGGACAACCTGTTTTTAAATACGCTGTTTCCAATATGGCAAGTGTCGCTGAAGAAATTTTAAAAAAACATAATCTTACCGCCAATGATATTGCTTGGCTTGTTCCCCATCAAGCCAATCTCCGCATAATTGATGCAACTGCCAACAGAATTGGGTTAAGTAAAGAAAAAGTAATGATAAATATTCAAAAGTATGGCAATACCACTTCTGCTACATTACCGATTTGCCTTTGGGAATGGGAAAAAAAGCTTAAAAAAGGAGACAATATCATTCTTGCCGCATTTGGAGCTGGTTTTACTTGGGGTTCGATGTATATTAAATGGGCATATAATTCATAATTATAATATATTACAACAATGAAAAGCTGTCCTTTGGATGGCTTTTTTTACAATATGGTTTTTATGAAAAAGTGTTTTGGGTTTTTGATGGTTTTATTTGTTTTTCTCTCTTTATCAGGATGTATTGATATAGTGGAAGAAATAAAAATTAATCCAAACAAATCTGGTTCAATTCGTTTTTCTATGGATTTAGGGGCTTTGGGAAGTTCTTTTATCAGCATAGCAAAAGATTATATTGACCTTTCGATGCTCGATGAAATTAAAAAACAACCATTTATTGCTGCCAAACTCATTGATAAAACAAAAGGAATTACAAATATAATTCCTATAAGCGACAACGATAAAGGCTTATATGCATTAAGTTTCGATTTTGACGATGACAAAGCATTAAATGAGGCATTTTATAAAATGTTTAACAGCAACAAAAACATTTTTCTACCCAAAGTTTATAAAATATCCAAAAGAAGAATTAAAGTTGCCAATTTGGCTCCAGTAATTCGTTATTTTGCCAATAAATATGAGAAAGATATTAAGGACAATAAACTATTTTCTTTAATTTCATTCAAACAAATATTCGTTTTGCCTGGTGCAGTTAAAAAAGTAAATAATCCAAAATCCACCATCGACGATTACAGGGTTAATTTGAGCTGTACCATAGAAGAATTATTGAATAGCGATTTTAATATTGGAAATAAAATTAGGTATTAAAAGAAAAAATTATTTTAAGCGAACTAAAGTATAAGAAAAAAGACTTCACTTTTTATCTGACAAAACATTGTATTTTTGCAAAGACTATTGAAAAATAAAAAAATGGATCATATAATAAACAATCAAGAAGAGAAAAAAACGCCAGTTAATTTTATTCATCAAATTATAGATGAAGATATTAGGAATAAAAAACACAATGGAACTGTTCACACCCGTTTTCCACCCGAGCCTAATGGTTATTTGCATATTGGGCATGCAAAGTCCATTTGTTTGAACTTTGGAACCGCTCAAAAATATAATGGCTTATGTAATTTGCGTTTCGATGATACCAATCCTGCCAAAGAAGATGTGGAATACGTCGATTCCATTCGCGAAGATGTGCATTGGCTTGGTTTCGATTGGGCTAACAGAGAATATTATGCCTCCGATTATTTTGAACAGATCTATGAATATGCTGTTAAATTGATTGCCAAAGGAAAAGCTTATGTATGCGACTTAACGGCTGAAGAAATTAGTATCAACAGAGGTACACCCACAAAAGCAGGAATTGAAAGTCCATATAGAAATAGAACTATTGATGAAAATATTTTGCTTTTTCAAGAGATGCGTGCTGGTAAATATAAAGATGGAGAAAAAGTGTTACGTGCAAAAATAGATATGGCTTCTCCCAATATGCACATGAGAGACCCTGTTTTATATCGTATCATTCATACCGACCATCACCGAACAGGTAACAAATGGTGCATATATCCGATGTATGATTTTGCTCACGGTCAGTCTGACTCTATAGAAAATATAACACACTCTATTTGCACCCTTGAATTTGAAGTACATCGCCCATTATACGATTGGTTTGTTAAAGAATTAGAAATATTTGCACCTCAACAAATAGAATTTGCAAGATTAAACCTTACTTATACCATTATGAGTAAAAGGAAATTATTGCAATTGGTGCAAGAAAAACTTGTTAAAGGATGGGACGATCCGCGAATGCCTACCATTTGTGGCTTACGTCGCAGAGGTTATACCCCTGAATCAATTAGAAACTTTGCCGAAATTATTGGTGTTGCAAAACGCGATAATATGATAGATGTTGCTTTGCTTGAACATTGCATTCGCGAAGATTTAAATAAAAAAGCACAACGGGTGATGGCTGTTCTTAATCCGCTCAAAGTGATTATTGACAACTATCCCGATAATAAAACAGAAGATACTGATGCTATCAATAATCCCGAAGATGAAACCATGGGCAAAAGAAAGGTTCCTTTTGGGAAAGAAATATTTATTGAACGCGAAGACTTTATGGAAGACCCTCCCAAGAACTATTATCGTCTTTCGGTTGGCAAAGAAGTCAGATTGCGCTATGCGTTTTATATTAAATGTTTAAGTGTTGTGAAAAATTCACAGGGAGAGATTGTTGAAGTTCACTGCACCTACGATCCCGAAACAAAAGGAGGTTCTTCTATTGATAAAAGAAAAGTGCAGGGCACCATTCATTGGGTATCGGCAAAAGATGCAGTCGATGCAGAAATTAGACTTTACGATAGATTATTCACCAAAGAAAATCCCGATGAAGCTGAAGAAGGCAAAGATTTTAAATCGTATCTTAATCCCGATTCTCTTAAGGTAATTAATGGAAAGTTAGAACCTTTTCTTAAAACAGCAATGGCTGGCGATAAATTCCAGTTTGAACGTATAGGGTATTTTTGTGCTGACAAAGATTCTACAACAAACAAATTGATTTTTAACCGCACCTTAACACTTAAAGATAGCTGGGCAAAAGAAGAGAAAAAAAACAAATAAAAGTGTATATTAAAACAAAATTTTATTAATTTTGCGCATCATTGTCCGATGGTGTAACTGGCAACACATCTGATTCTGGATCAGAAGAGTCTAGGTTCGAAACCTAGTCGGACAACAACAATAACCCTCAGAAATAAATAATTTCTGAGGGTTATTTTAAATATATATTTCGATTAGATATTTTGTTTGTATTTTTGTCAGGTAAAACGCAAAAGAATAATCAAATTAGAAGAAATGGATTTTTCAACAGAAAATGTTACAACAGATGCTGCTTTTGTAATAGACATTTTAAATGTTTATAAAACAAAAAAAGAGCAATACCACGAACTTTTTGCCATTGCTGAAGGTTATCGTCTCAACAATCCCAACAATAAAGTACCCATCAAGATTTATAATGATATCTGTGAATGGATTGAAACCAATTTAGGAAAGTTTAATTTAATTATTGCAGGAAAACAAGTTGGCGAAACTCTTTATAATGCGATGGTAGCGAAAAATTTAATCACTAAAAAGTCAATTCCTATTGAAGTAATTGAAGCATTGAATGTCGTTAATATTACAATGGTGCAAGACCCAAAGCGTAGAATTTGGGAAATACTTGAACATACGCCCAAATCTATGAATATTCGAAAAACACAAACTTTTAATGGTAAGTTACAAATCGGTGTACTTGAGAGTTTAGTTAAGAAAACAGGTGTTTTTTTTACGCAAGTGTTTCAAGTTAAAGATACCAAGTTGGGAGCAGAATTTGATGAATACAACATCACCTGGATGTAGAGCATTTTAAATGCTTTAAAAACCAATAGTTTAGATTATTTCCAGTGTTTTTTTGAGTATCTAATTTTTATTTTTTACACACACAAGCTGTTTTTGAGATTGTTTTAATGTTGATAAAAAAATCAATACATTATTCATTGATTTCCTTTTATTCTGCTAACTTTGTAGCTGTCAATCTATCTTAAAATTCTTTATCAATGAGCGACCAAATTAAACATGAATGCGGCATAGCATTAATTCGCTTACTAAAACCGCTTGAATATTATATTGCAAATTATGGAACTGCCTTATATGGCTTAAACAAGCTTTATCTATTGATGGAAAAACAACACAATAGGGGACAAGATGGTGCAGGAATGGCTTGTGTAAAATTTGATGTTAAACCTGGCACCAGATATATCAACCGTTTGCGTTCTAATTCTAATACTGCTATCAAAGATATTTTTACTGAAATATATGCAAACCTCAATAAAATAAGCCAAAACAATGCGGATAGATTAAAAGATGCTCATTGGTTAAAAGAAAATAGCGATTTTATAGGTGAATTGTTTTTAGGACATTTGCGTTACGGCACTTTTGGAAAAAACAGCATTGAAAATTGCCATCCCTTTTTAAGAGAAAACAATTGGATGACCAGAAATCTTGTTGTTGCCGGAAATTTTAACCTTACCAATGTGGACGAACTATTCACTCGTTTGATTGACATCGGTCAACATCCAAAAGAAACCTCTGACACTATCACAGTTCTTGAAAAAATCGGTCATTATTTGGAGGATGAAAATGAAGAGCTTTTTAAAAAGTTCAAAGCCAAAGGGTTTACCAAAAAAGAAATTTCACCCCTTATTGCCGAAAACCTTAATGTTCAAAATATTTTAACAAAATCTAGTAAACACTGGGATGGAGGATATGTAATAGCTGGTTTAATAGGTCATGGAGATGCCTTTGTAATGAGAGACCCAGCAGGTATTCGCCCAGCTTATTATTACAAGAATGATGAAATTGTTGTTGTTACCTCAGAAAGACCTGTTATTCAAACAGCTTTCAATATTCCTTTTGCGGAAATTCAAGAAATAAAACCTGGAAACGCTCTTATTATCAAAAAAAATGGGACAATAGGAGAATATCAGTGCAAAACACCTACCGAAAGAAAAGCTTGTTCTTTCGAAAGAATTTATTTTTCGAGAGGAACCGATGCCGAAATATATAAGGAACGAAAAAAACTCGGTGAGCTTCTTTGCGCTCCTATATTAAAAATGATAAATTACGATATGGAAAACACTGTTTTTTCTTATATCCCCAATACTGCCGCAGTTGCTTTTTATGGAATGATAGAAGGATTAAACAAACATTGTAAAAAAGTTAAAAAAGAACAAATTTTAAGTTGCAAAGACAATCTTACATCCAAAAAATTAGATGAAATTCTATGCTTCTATCCTCGTGTAGAAACCATTGCTGTAAAAGATGCAAAACTAAGAACCTTCATTACTCAAGATAAATCAAGAGACGATTTGGTAACTCATGTATATGACGTTACTTATGGTGTTGTTAGAGATGGAATTGACACATTGTTGGTAGTTGACGATTCTATTGTGAGGGGAACCACTTTAAAAAAGAGTATTATTAAAATTCTTGACCGCCTAAATCCAAAACGAATTATTATTGCCTCCTCTGCTCCACAAATTAGATATCCCGATTGTTATGGAATTGATATGGCTAAACTTAGTGATTTTATTGCTTTTAGAGCTGCAATTGATTTATTAAATGAATCAAAACAAACTCATATTATCAATTCGGTTTATAAAAAATGCAAAGAACAAGAAAATCAACCAAAAGAACAAATGGTTAATCATGTAAAAGCTATTTATAAGCCATTTACTCCTGAACAGATTTCAGAAAAAATCGCTATGTTGGTAACAAGTAAGGACATTAAAGCAGAGGTCAATGTAATTTTTCAAAGTATCGAAAACTTGCATTTTGCTTGTCCAAATAATAAAGGTGATTGGTATTTTACTGGCGATTATCCCACTCCAGGTGGTTACAAAGTGGTTAATAAATCGTTCATCAATTTTATTGAAGGCAAAAACGAACGGGCTTATTAACTTGAAGTGGGCTAAATTATGAACGACCCTAATTAAATAAAAAAAACAGTATTTTTAATGCACGCTAAAATAATTTACCCTTTCGTTAATTTCAATCAAAAAAAAATTTGGTTTCAAAACATTTATAATATATATTTGTATTATTAATCTATTAAACTAAAATTTAAAACTATGGCAGGAGTCAATAAAGTAATTTTATTAGGATATCTGGGTAAAGACCCAGAAATTCAACATTTCGACAGTGGCGTTAAAAAAGCTGCGTTTTCTTTGGCAACAACCGAAACCTACAAAAACAAAGAAGGCAACAAAGTAGAGCAAACCGAATGGCACAATATCGTTTTATGGCGCAACTTGGCTGATGTAGCTGAAAAATATTTAAAAAAAGGTGCTCAAATCTACATTGAGGGAAAAATTAGAACTCGAAGTTGGGAAGATAAAGAAAATAACAAAAGATATGTTACGGAAGTGATTGGTGACAATATGACTATGGTTGGAAATAAAAAAGGGGCTCCTTCGGATAATTCAAACATAGAAACTACCAGTAATGAGCCAATAGCTCCAGCTCCTGATGACGATTTGCCTTTTTAATGTATGATTAAATTTGCTTAAAACAAAAAGCCGAATAATTATTGTTATTCGGCTTTTTTATTATGATAATTATAGGAAGTTGCTTAATAAATAACTAACCACAAATCATACATTTATATCTCAATATAATTAAAAGGAATATTAACTGCTTTAGAAAGTTCGTCTCCCGATTCTAAGATTTCTTCATCTTCTTCATTGTAATACCAGTTTATTTGTACTGAAATCCCTTGATTTTGTATATTTTTTATTTTCTTCAGTATGTCATACAGCATTTTTGAAGTAGAAGAGTTAAAATAAACTAATTTAAAGTCGAATTTAAAAGGATTAGAATCATTATAAAAGTCCTTAAAATTTTCAACAAGAGAAGATGTGTTTTTATCAAACCAATTAATAACGGGTTCATAAAAGTCTTTAACATTTTCGGGGCGAGATTTACCAGCTATTTCAAATTTGTTTTTATTTGGATTTAAGATGATTGAAGGGGTAAAATCTTCTGCTTTTATTATAAGTGCTTCCATAGATATGATTTATTAAATATTTATTTTTATCTGTAAAATAAAATGAGATGTTTTAGTATCTATTGTTTCAAATTTATAATCAAGTTTGTTGTTTGAACGTATTGCAATGTTAATTAAGCCAATACCAGAGCCTCCTTTGGGTGTCAATTCTCCAGTTGTAAGTTTAATTTCTTGCATTTGTTTTAAAGTTGGACCACTTGCTCGGTTAATTTCTTCAATCTTAGCTTGTATTTCTTTTTTATCCGTATTTAATATTGTATTTGATGTTTTAAAAATTAATTCTTTTTTGTTTTTCATTAAGCTAAATTCAGAATAAGAATGTCCTCCATAGGCATTGTCAGAATGTTTTTGAATATTCTCTAAGCTCTCCATTATAATTCTAAAGGCTCTTTTCTGAAGATATTTTTCAATACCCGAATTATCCAACGCTTTAATTGCGTTTTTCAAAATAACATCTATTGTTCTATGCTCCATTGCTCCTTCGTAATGAAACAATACATTGTTATTATCTATCAATGCAGACATCATTGCAGAATTTGAAAATGAACCAGAATCATTCAACATTTATAGAATAAATTATAAAATCAATTTTATTAATTATTCGTTTGTTTTAAAAAACAAAACTACATGTTTTTTTTTTATTATGCAAATGCTAAATTTTTCCCAAAATAAAATTATTATTTGGTATTGAGGTAAAATTATTAATTTTACATTGCATACAGCTATTTGTTTGTTTAAGCACCTCGGCTTAAATTCAAAAAACCAACACTTTAGAACGTTGTGGTTTTTTATAAATAAATTATTTTTACAAAAAGTGCACTTTTTTGCAAATAATTACGTTAAAGTTATTAACAAATAAGTTGTTGAAAAGTTTATTTGAGCATTCCCATTAAAAGAAACATTATTACTAATTTTATAAGTTTTTAAATTAAATATAAAAAAGCATGTACGGACTCCTTTTACAGATAACACAAACACCTTCTAATGTTCAAGATACGGTTAAAACAGCCGTAACACAATTAACCACACAGCCCACCACACAAAGTCTTTCGTTATTAGACTTATTGCAAAAAGGCGGTATTATTATGATACCAATTGTAATACTTTCTTTGTTGGCGGTCTATTTTTTCTTTGAACGATTGATAGCTATTAAAAAAGCAAGTAGAGAAGACACCAATTTTATGAATAATATCAAGGATTTTATTCTTAATATGAAAATTGATGCCGCCAAAGCTTTCTGCAAATCAACCAATACACCTGTTTCACGAATGGTAGAAAAAGGTATCAATCGCATTGGCAGACCAATTAGCGAAATAGAGCGCTCTATAGAAAGTGTTGGTAAATTTGAAGTATCAAAGCTTGAAAAAAACCTTAAAATATTAGGTATTGTTGCTGGTATTGCACCTATGCTTGGTTTTATTGGTACCATTATGGGTGTTATCAAGATATTTTACAACATTTCCCTTGCCGATAACATCAGTATTGGTCTTATTGCTGGTGGTTTATACGAAAAAATGATTACAAGTGCTTCGGGTCTTATCGTTGGGGTGCTTGCTTATGCTGGTTACCATTATTTAAATATACTTCTCGATAAAGTTATTTTTAAAATGGAAAACAATGCTATAGATTTTATGGATTTATTGCAAAAAGAATCGTAAAATGAACCTAAGAAGAAACAAATTATACACCGCCGAAGTATATACCGGCTCTTTGAACGACATTATGTTTTTCTTATTGTTGTTCTTTCTGATTATTTCAACGTTGGCAAATCCTTCGGTAATAAAATTGCTGCTTCCAAAATCGCCACCTGCACAAACGATCAGTAAACAGCAAATATCCTTATCTGTTACAAAAGATAAGCTCTATTATATAAACAATGAAGCTGTTCCTTTTAATAATATTGAAACAGAAATAGTAAAGAAGACCGCAGGTATTGTGGATCCTACCGTTGTACTTCGCATAGATAATGAACTAACCATTCAAGACCTTGTAGATATTCTGCAAATAGGCAATAAAATTAAAATAAAAATGGTATTAGCAACTAATCCAACGAAATAATAATATGCAAACAACCACAGAACCTATCAATAAAGT
>Ga0066631_10000697_pt1 | contig 11213 bp, 8 predicted proteins | sample CryGeyCG2014_300_FD_59502 | JGI IMG/M metagenome (GOLD analysis project Ga0066631, IMG submission 59502) | Groundwater microbial communities from aquifer - Crystal Geyser CG02_land_8/20/14_3.00 | ecosystem: Environmental > Aquatic > Deep subsurface > Groundwater | place: USA: Utah: Grand County... | reverse complement strand
TGTTTTTGTCAACCGCTTTACACATATCATAAACAGTAAGAAGGGCAATATTAACTGCAGTTAGAGCCTCCATTTCAATGCCAGTTTGTCCAATACATCTAACTTCACTGATGATTTCAACGCCAATATCAATCAATTGAGCTTTAACATCAATTTTTGTAATTAACAATGGATGGCATAGGGGAATCAACTCTGAAGTGCGTTTTGCTGCTTGAATACCAGCTATTTCTGCTATTACAAGTACATCTCCTTTTTTAATTAAATTATCTTTAATTAAATTAACTGTTTCTGCATTTAATAAAATTGTTCCTTTAGCTTTAGCAATACGTAATTGATTTTGTTTGGCACTAACATCTACCATATTTGCTTTTCCATTAATATCAGTATGGCTAAGTATCTTCTTCATTGGTTTATCCTCCAATATTATAAAAATTACCACTATTATTATAAGTTCCAGAAGCAGGTTTTTCGCCGATTGCTTTAATAATTGCATTTTTAGCTCCTAATTTTCGGACATCAAATTCTAAATCTGAAAAAAGACAAGGTTTTATTTTGCCATTGGCGGTGAGTCTTAAACGATTACAATTATGACAATCACCTCCGCTTCCTCCTTCAACTATCGAAAATTGTCCTTTTTCAAGGTTCATTTGGTGAATAAAACGAGCTTGAATTCCTTTGGAATCACAAAATGCTTTTACTGCTTTGGCATCAGGTTCTTTAGAGGATTTTTTGATGACACAATTAACTTTAATTTGCGAAATTCCCGCTTTTTGAATGGCTTCAATTCCTGCAATTACTTTATTTAAATCGCCCCCTCTAGTAATATCATAAAACTTTTTGGCATCAATCGTATCAAGACTAATATTAATTCTGCTTAAACCTGCTTCAACCAATGAAGTCGCAAAATCAGAAAGTAATATACCATTGGTAGTCATTGTAACTTCGTCTAATCCTTTGTTTTTAGAAATCATTTTAATAAAATCAATAATTCCTTTTCTAACAAGGGGTTCGCCTCCAGTAATACGGACTTTTGTAATACCTAGATCAACGGCAATATTTACTACTTCAATAATTTCTTCATAAGAGAGGATTTCTTCGTGTTTAAGTAATTTAAAACCTTCTTCAGGCATACAATATAAACAACGGAGGTTGCATCTATCGGTAACAGAAATTCTCAGATAGTTGATATTTCTATTATATGAGTCTAACATTTACGATATCTCCTTTATTTAATTGATTTTGTCCGATTGGTATGGAAATTAACCCGTCTGTATTGCAAAGCGAATTGAGGTGAGCAGAACCGTGATATTCTACAGGTAATATGGTCCCTTCAGTTGAAATAATTACAGGAATAAATGCTTTTCTATCAGATTTGTTTCTAAAATAGTCAATACCCATAGGCATTTTGATATTTTTAGTTGTTAAATTATTTCCCATCATCTTGTATAGTAGTGGTTTTACTAATAATTCAAAAATGATAAAAGAAGAAACGGGATTTCCAGGTAAACCAAAAATAAATTTATTTTCTAATATTCCGAAAACAGTTGGTTTTCCTGGTTGAATGGCGATTTTTTGAAATAATAATTTTACATTTAATTGTTCAAGGATTTCTGGAACTAAATCATAATCGCCCATTGAAACTCCGCCACTCAGTAGAATTACGTCATTATTAGTAATTGTATTTTTAAGAATATTTGAAATATTTGTTCTATCATCTTTAGCAATACCCATATAATTCGAAATACTTCCTGTAGCATTAACTTGAGCATAAAGTTGATAACTATTGCTATTACGAATCTGGGATATAGCGGGAATAATATTAGGTTCAACCAATTCATCGCCAGTTGAAAGAATACCAACTCTTGGTTGCTTATAAACAAAAGGCTTAGTGTAACCAGTTGTAGCTAGTATTGCAATATGTTGTGGTTTTAATATAGTGCCTTTTAAAATTAGCTTGTCCCCTTTAGAAATATCTTCGCTTTTTAAACAAATGTTTTTATTGGTCTTATTTTCAATAAAGCGTATTTTATTATCGTCAATTAATTGGGTTTGTTCCACCATCAATACACAATCAGCACCTTGAGGAATCATTGCTCCGGTCATAATTTTAGAGCATTGACCTTTATTTATTATATGTTCAGGTTTTTTACCTGCGGGTATTACCTCAATCACTTCAAGTGAATTACTAATATCTTCGTACTTGCAAGCATAACCATCCATTGCAGATTTATCAAAGGGGGGCATATCGATATCAGATACTACATCTGTTGCTATTATTCTATTTAAGGCGTTTTTTATATCAATTTGTTCAATAGTGAGCTCAAAAGCCTTATCTAAAATAATATTAATTGCATTTTCAAAGGAAATCATAGATTTTTATTAAAATTTAGGCAAAATTACAAAATATTATTCATTGGTTTTTGTTGTAATGAAATTAAATAAAAAAACACTTTTATATGTTAAGTTTATTAACATATAATAGTGTTTTATAGAAAACTATTGTATAAATCTTAAATTTTATAGGCTATATAAGATTTAATCTACCGTATAATTCTTTGCGATATAAGCCACCAATAGGAACAACTTTCATTTTACCTTCTATCACTAAATCGGGATATTTAATTGAAAATATTTTATCCATTCTAACGATAAAAGATCTGTGAACTCTAACAAAGTCTTTTGGAGGAAGAATACGAATCATTTCCTTCATAGTAGTATGTGTAGTATAAATATTGTCTGAAGTATTAATAACAACATAGTCTTTCAATGCTTCTACAAAGAATATGTCAGCAAAATTAACTTTATTAAGACGATAATCCGCTCTAACGAAAATGCTGTCTTTAGACTCTTTGTTTTCAATTATAGAATGGTATAAATCTCTTTCTCTTTTAACCATCGAATCTCTTTCGTGCTTATAAATAGCCATTTCTATGGTCGTTTGCAATTCTTTTTCCTTGAATGGTTTAATAATATAACCATAAGGTTCTGATATTTTAGCTTTATTTAATGTATTGTCATCAGCATAAGCTGTGAGAAAAACAACGGGAATGCTGAATTTCTCTTTAATAACATTAGCAACATCAATACCAGTCATATCTCCTTTTAACATAATATCCATTAAAATAAGATCGGGGCGTGATTCTTCGATTTCATTAAGAGCTTTTTCGCCAGATGAAACGACAACAGGAACAATGTATCCCATTTTTTTAAGACTATTTTGTATGTCTTTTGCAACTATACTTTCGTCTTCAACTATAAGAATTTTAGGTTTTGACATAATTAGATATTTATTAAGTTGAATTTGTTTTAAAGTAAATTTTCACAAAAATAATAAAAATCTTCAATTAGAAAACTATTTTTTATTTACAAAATAGCTTAAAATGGTTTTTGGTACAAATATAATCAATTAACTGATATAAAAGCATATTAATTATATATTAATTTAAAAAAAAAATTTTTCAAGTAGAATATTGAGTTCTTAATCAAGCCCTACTTAGTTTTATCATATTTGTTTTACCTTTATCATCAATAGGAGTGCTTGCTATATTGATAATATAATCATCTTCTTTAATGTAATTGTCTTTTTTAAGTTTATAGATTATATCTTCTATGGTGTGGTCTGTGCTAATAAATTTATCGTAATAGAAACCTCTAATGCCCCATACTAAATTTAAAGTGCTTAATAAGGAATGGTTGTTGGTAAATATAAATATTTGGCATTTAGGTCGTAAGCTCGATATTTTATAGGCTGAATATCCCGAATGCGTCATCGCTATTACAGCCTTGGCTTCTACTTGTTGTGCTAAATTGATAGCGTTGCTAATTATAGAATCGGAAAGATAGCGTGAATGATTTTTATTTTGAGGAATGCAGTTTTTGTAATAAATATTCTCAGTTGATTCAACTTGATTGATAATTTTCTGCATAGTTTCAATTACAACTACTGGTTGATTGCCAATTGAAGTTTCTCCACTCAACATAAGAGCGTCTGCTCCATCCATAACAGAGTTTGCAACATCATTTACTTCTGCTCTTGTAGGTGTAACATTTGTTATCATGCTTTCCATCATTTGAGTTGCAATAATAACGGGCTTTGCTGCAGCAATACATTTACGAACTATCATTTTTTGGACATGAGGAACGGTTTCAATGGGAGTTTCAACGCCTAAGTCGCCTCTTGCTACCATTAGACCATCTGCTTCTTTAATAATGTTATCAATATCTAAAATAGCTTCTGGTTTTTCAATTTTAGCAATGATGTTTGGTTTTCGATCTTTTGCTTTGGTTGCAATGATGTGCTTAAGCTCGATGATATCTGATGCACTTCTCACAAAAGACAAGCCTACCCATTGAATTCTGTTTTCTAATATAAAATCTAAATCTTTTAGGTCTTTTTCCGTCAAACAAGGAATAGAAACTTTGGTATTTGGTAGATTAACCCCTTTTTTAGAAGATAAAATGCCACCATGAATGATTTTAGTAACAACTTCGTCGATATTATTAGTTTTAATAACACTTAGGGATATTTTACCATCATCAACTAATATATTTTCGCCAACATTCACATCTTTTGGAAATTGAGGGTAAGTGATATAAACCTTTTGATTATTTCCAACACATGGATTAGTAGTAAATATAAGTTCAGCACCATTGACTAATTTAACAGCGTTGTTTTCAACTTCGCCAATACGAATTTTGGGACCTTGTAAGTCAGCAAGGATAGCAAGGTGTGATTTATTTTCTTTATTTATGCTGTGAATAATGTTAATAACCTTTAAATGGTCTTCATGGCTTCCATGAGAGAAGTTAAGTCTGCATACATCTATACCTGCTAATGCCATTTGCGATATTACTTCTTTTGAAGAGGATGCGGGTCCTATGGTTGCTACAATTTTTGTTTTACTTGTATTATTAATCATATATTTATACAATGTTATATTTATTTTTCTTCTCTTTTTTTAATTTTTCTATGGTAGTAATGTGTAGTTCTATGTCAGAAATTATGTTGTAAAGGTTTGTAATTGCTTCTTGATTTATTTCGTAAGCTGTTAATATGTTTGAAGTTTGTTTGATATTTGATAATAAGGATTTTGTGTTTTTGTTATGTAACGGTCTATCGCAAAACATAAGATAATTGGCTTGTTTGTGTTCGCTAATTAAATATTTATTTTCTGAAACACTTGTATTTGATAAAAAATAATAAGTTGATAAGTTGGATATGTCTTTGTAATAGTAACAAGAGAAATTCTGTATTTTTTGTTGCTTGTTAATCTGGTATTCAAAGTCTTCAGTTTTAGAAAATTTCAATTCTAACTGCTTATTTAAATGCCAGACTATTCGATAGTCCTTTAAATGGGAACAAATTCCGAATAAAACAGATTCATTTTCAAATGTAATATCTAATTTGAATTTTTTTGGCATTTTTAAACTTTATGAATTGGCAAATTTACGTAAGAATAAAATAAATAAATGATTAATTTTGAAAATTAATTCTAATTTAACCTTGTTAGAAATCATTTGGGATTAGCCTTATATTAAGTATATTATGAATGAGGAAATATATAAAACAAACATTTTAAGCTCAACGCTCTTTATTGGTAATAATGCTTTTGTTGAATTAGAAAGATTTTTGGGAAATAAAAGTTATAAAAGCTCACAATTATATGTATTGGTAGATGAAAATACTAAAAAATATTGTTTGCCAACATTAATTAATAACATTAATATTTTTAAAAAAGCTGCCATAATTGAGATTATTAGTGGTGAAGATCACAAAACTATTGATAATGCTGTATATATTTGGGAAAGATTATTAAAATTAAAAGCTGATAGAAATGTGCTATTTATTAATATGGGCGGTGGAGTTATATGTGATTTAGGTGGATTTGCCGCTTCCCTTTATAAAAGAGGTATTTCATTTATAAATATACCAACTACATTGATGGCACAAATTGATGCTAGTTTTGGAGGGAAAAATGGTATTGATATGGGTGGAATTAAAAATCAAATAGGTACTTTTAATAATCCTGAAGCTGTTTTTATTTATCCTGAATTTTTAAAAACTTTGAATAAAAGACAAAAGTTATCTGGTTTCGCCGAAGTTATCAAATATTCAATTATTTCCAAATCTATTTTCTTTGAAGATATTATAGGAATTGATTTTGAGAATTTAGATAATTTGCAAAAGATTATCTATGAATCGGTTGGAACAAAAGGAATTATTGTTTCCAACGATTATAAGGAGAATGGATTAAGAAAAACGCTCAATTTTGGTCATACCATTGGGCATGCTATTGAAGCGTTTTCTGTTTTAAATAATACTGATGTTTTGTTACATGGAGAAGCGATTGCAGTGGGTATTATATGTGAAATATACCTTTCTGTTAAGAAATTCAGTTTTCCATTAGAGTTACAACATAAATACAATACTTTTATAATTAATAAATTCGGAAAGCATACTATTAATAGGTCTTCTTATAATTATTTAATTGAATTAATGCGTAATGATAAAAAAAATCATAATGACGAAATAAATTTTGTTTTAATGAAGGATATAGGGAAACCAATGATAAATCAGCAATGTGAGGAAAATGAAATTATTGAATCGCTTGATTATTATGTTAATTTGTGATTTTTGTATAAAATATTACCCAGTTTAATCGATATTCTAAAATGCAATGTGTAAAGATTAATTATTTCAGGGGCAAGATAGGTGGCATTGTCGAATTACCTCCTTCAAAAAGTGAAAGTAACCGAGCTCTAATTATAAGAGCCTTATCAGGCATTAATTTTAATATAAATAATTTATCAGATGCTAAAGATACATCTGTTTTAATTGATATATTGTATAAAATTAAAAACAGAAAATCCTTTGATGACATTGAAGTGCTAGATGTTGGAGCAGCAGGTAGTGTAATGCGTTTTCTTTCTGCATTTCTTTGTTTACAAAAAGGAAAATGGTTGCTTACTGGCGACCAAAGGATGCAACAACGCCCAATTAAAGTTTTAGTAGATGGACTTAATCAAATTGGGGCGAAGATTTATTATGTTAACAAGGATGGCTTTCCTCCTATAATTATCGAAAGTCAAAAAATAAATATTTCAAATATCACAATAGATTCAAGTATTAGTAGTCAATATATTTCCGCTTTATTGATGATTGCTCCTTTTCTAAACAAAGGTTTGAAAATTAATGTGGAAGAAGCTGTGGTTTCTTTACCTTATATTATAATGACGCTTAAAATGCTAGAATATTTTGGGATAATCAATATATATAAACGGGAAAGCATTACCATTAAACACCAAAAATTTAAAGCAAAGGATATAACCATTAATTACGACTGGTCAGCGGCATCTTATTTTTATGAAGTAATTGCTATTTCGGAAATCGGTTCTGAAATATTTTTAAAGGGTCTCAAAAAAGATAGCTTACAAGGGGATGAAATTGTTGCTGATATCTTCATTAAATTAGGAGTTTCAACAATAATTCAAGATGATGGGATTAGAATTATTAAAAACAAACAAAGTATCAGTAAGTTTTCTTTCGATTTTACACATTATCCTGATATTGCTCAAACGATGATTGTTTGTTGTGCAGCTTTAGGCATCAAAGGAGAATTTTATGGATTAGAAAGCCTTGCAATTAAAGAAACAAATCGAATATTGGCATTACAAAAAGAATTAGTAAAACTGGGTTGTGTTGTAAGAATTATAGATAATGGTAGTATGCTATTGAGTGGCAATGTGAATATTTATATTAATCCAATCATTGTTAACACATATAATGACCATCGAATGGCAATGGCATTTGCACCATTAGCTTTAAAAACGGGTGTTGTATTTATTGAAAACCCTAAAATAGTTAATAAATCTTATACTAAGTTTTGGGAAAATATTGCTAAAATTGGATTTGAATTAAATGAAAATGATAAATAAACTAAAATCAGATAATTTTAGATAATTTCATTAATTATTTGTTAAATCCTTACTTGTTCAATAATTTAAGGATTATATTTTGATATTAATCATTTTATTATAGTCTTCTGGCGTGTTAATATTATATAATATCGTCTTGTCCTCCGTAATAATATTTTTACGATGAAATTGACCCAAAAATTCATTGAATTTTAAATGGTTTTCTTTTGTATTATTAATAGAATTAATTACTTTACTATTAATTAATACTGGATGTCCTCCATAATCATTATATGTAGGAACACAATAATCATTTGTACCTATATTTGAATACAAACTATTTAAAATTAAATTATTTACAAAAGGATTATCAACATTTTGTATAAAACATAATTTATTATTTCCACACATAGCAATACCTTTCTTAATAGAATAAAATCGTTCAAATTGAGGATATTCGTTTATTACTATTTTCAATTTATTATCCTTATTATAATTGGGATATTTTTGATGAAATAATTTACATACTTCAGAATTGAAAACTAATATAATATTATTACAACCAAAAAAATAATAAGTATCAATTATTTTTTCAATAAAAGTCAATGACTTATCCCATTTTAAAAGTGGTTTTGGGGAAGTCATTCTGGTAGAATTTCCTGCTGCCAACACAACAACCGATACATTTTTTTCAACTTCCATAAGTATTTTTGTGTTAATTTTACCGATTATATTAAAATCAAAAATAATTATTTTTTAAAATAAAACCGCAAATGTCCGACAAATTTTCTACTATATCTATAAAAAGGCTTTATCATCTTATGTTTAATGAAAACAATAGTAAAGAAATACTTTCTATTCCTGATATATTATTTTTTAAACCATCAGAACAAAACAAAATAACTACTAAGTGGATTAATCAACATCTTGAAACGCCTATTGGGGTTGCTGCCGGTCCTCATTCTCAAATGGCGCAAAATATAATTAGTGCATGGCTTTGCGGTGCAAGATACATTGAACTAAAAACTATTCAAACACTTGATGAACTTGAGGTTTCAAAACCTTGTATTGACATGCAGGACGAAGGTTATAATTGTGAATGGTCGCAAGAATTAAAAATAAACCAGTCATTTGATGAGTATTTGAAGGCGTGGATAATGATACATGTGTTAAAACATAAATTTGGATGGAATAATCAAAAAGGTTTGGGTACTATTTTCAATATGAGTGTTGGTTACAATATGGATGGCATATTGAAAGACAATGTTCAATGGTTTTTTGAAAAGATGAACAATTGTAGTAACGAAAAGAAAGAAAAAATTGATAGTTTAAGGTCTGTTTATCCCTCTATTATTGATATTTCTATACCTGATTGTATTTCAAACAACGTTACACTTTCAACAATGCACGGTTGTCCTCCTGAAGAAATTGAAAAGATTGGACTTTATTTGATTGAAAAGAAAAAGTTAAATACTATTATAAAATTCAATCCTACACTACTTGGGGCAGATAGAATAAGAAAAATCTTAAATGCGCAATTGGGCTTCAAAACAAATATACCCGATATTGCTTTTGAGCACGATTTAAAGTATAATGATGCACTTTTAATTATTAAATCGCTGCAAGAAAGTGCTAAAAGAAATAATGTATTTTTTGGAATAAAACTTACCAATACATTAGAGAGCTTAAACCATAAAAATATCTTTAATGAAAAGGAAACAATGATGTATATGAGTGGTAGAGCATTACATCCCATAAGTATTAATGTTGCAAATAAATTACAAACCGACTTTGACGGTAAACTTAACGTTTCTTTTTCTGCTGGTGCCGATTGTTATAATATTGTTGATATTTTAAAATGTGGTTTATCCCCAGTAACAGTTTCTTCTGATATTTTAAAACCAGGAGGTTATGGTAAATTATCACAATATATTGAACAAATTAACGAAAGGTCATCTGAATTTGTTTTTAACAATCAGAGGGAGAATAGATCATTGGAAACATTGGGAAACCTCCAAAAGTATGCAAAATTAGTTACGGATAACTATAAATATTTCAAACAAGGGTTTCAAGAATTAACGATAAAAACAAAAAGAGAATTATTGTCATTTGATTGCATTGCTGCACCTTGTGTTAACACTTGTCCTGGAAATCAGAATATTCCAGAATATATGTATTATACGGCTCGTGGTGAATTTGACAAGGCTTATCAAACAATTATCGAAACCAATCCTTTTCCAAACGTGCTTGGTATGGTTTGCGATCATCTATGTCAAACTAAATGCACGCGTATCAATTATGACAATAGTTTACTAATTAGAGAAGTTAAAAGATTTGTTTCTGAGCAGAATAGCGAAAAAAGCACTTCATCTTCAATAAAATCTAATAATATTAAAGTTGCTGTAATTGGTGCAGGTCCTTCAGGACTTTCTTGTGCATATTATCTTGCTCTTTCTGGTTTTGAAGTAATTGTTTATGAAACAAAGGATATGCCTGGAGGTATGGTATCTGATGCTATACCAGCATTTAGACTTACGCAAGAAGCCATTCAAAAAGATATTAAACGCATAGAACAATTAAGTGTTAAGATTATTTACAATTCAAATATTAATGCTGAAGCCTTTGATATGCTGAAAGTAAAATTTCAATTTATTTATCTTGCCGTTGGTGCTCAGGTAGCAAAAAAAATGAATATTGAAGGTGAAGAATCTAAAGGGATTATAGACTCTTTAAAATTTCTTTCTGATATTAGAAGAGGAATTAATTATCAATTGGGAAATAATATTGCTGTTATTGGTGGTGGAAATACAGCAATGGATGTGGTAAGAACTGTTAAACGCCTTATTGCTAAAGATGCAAATGTTATTTTAATATACAGAAGAACATTGAATGAAATGCCTGCTGATGCTGATGAAATTAAAGCAGTTATAAGCGAAGGAATCGAAATTATGGAACTCACCACTCCAGAAAAAGTTATTGCTATTAATGGTAAATTAAAATCATTGATATGTAGTAAACTTAAATTAGGTGAGCCTGACAAAAGCGGTAGACGTCAGCCTATAAAAATTGAAAATAGTAATTTTACTATTAATTTAGATTCGGTAATCCCTGCTATTGGTCAAGATATTCAAATTGATTTTGTTGATAACAAATTACTGCAAGCAAATACGGATACTTATGAAACAAAAATTAAAAATGTCTTTATTGGTGGTGATGCTTTAAGGGGTGCGAAAAATATAATATCTGCTGTTGCTGATGGTCGGAAAGTTGCTGAAAATATAATTCTTGCTTCTCATACT
>Ga0066631_10000651_pt1 | contig 11478 bp, 7 predicted proteins | sample CryGeyCG2014_300_FD_59502 | JGI IMG/M metagenome (GOLD analysis project Ga0066631, IMG submission 59502) | Groundwater microbial communities from aquifer - Crystal Geyser CG02_land_8/20/14_3.00 | ecosystem: Environmental > Aquatic > Deep subsurface > Groundwater | place: USA: Utah: Grand County... | reverse complement strand
ATATCGTTCACGATGCTTGTTTCGTGGATGTAAACTGGATTTTTCTTTTGGGTGTTCTTTCTTTTTTGGAAGCATTTTAGAGTTGTTGTCTTTTATCACATTGTTTTTGTAGTTGTACCATTTAATTGCATCTATGTTTAAGGCTACCAAAATTATTTATTTGCTTGGCATTTCAATTAACACAAATGAACGTGCAAGCGACAAAGCGCTCAATTATTTGCTAACTCGCTGTGCTTTATATACCTTTGTTGGGTAAAGTGCATTATCGTTTTCTCATTACAATATAAGCCAATGGAAATCTTCCGTCAATTCTCAATGCTTTCACAATTATCAATCCATTCGTTGTCAACATGCTCTTAAAATCATTAATACTCCATTTGTTAACAACATTGAATCCACTAAAAACCCCTGCAACAGTAGTTATAATCTTACTTTTAATATTTTCACCAACACAAAATGTGGGTGCAATGAAAATTCCGTTATCTTTTAAAACTCGCTTTACTTCATTTATCGGTTTCTCTGGCTCATATAGCAAATGGAGTAAATTTGATGCAATAACAATATCAAACGATTTATCAGCAAATGACATGTTATAAGAATCTTGTACTAGAAAATCAACATTTTTAATATCAGACTCCTTTTGTTTTTGCTTTGCTATTTGAATCATTTGAGTCGAAATATCAGTCGCAATTATTGAAGACACTTTAGAACAAATAGAAAACGGAATAATACCAGTTCCTGTGCCAATTTCAAGTACTGTTTTATTGAGGGCTAACTCTGTATCTATATTTAAGAGGATTGTTTTATAAGTTTTATCAACCGTATTCTTTATAAAAGAATCATAATTACAAGCAAACTTATCCCAAAACTTTTTCTCTCGATGCGATCTATTCTCCATGGTGCAAATTTATATTTGTTGGTCATTTTTTGGCATTGCTCATCGTTTATGCAAAAGGATTTCAACCTTCACGTTTTCACAAAACCTTACTTGAAAGCTCCCTTCACACGCCCCCTTCTTTTTCATTTTATTTATTACAAATGTAAAATTATTTCAACTATAAATCATAAAAAATGGAACCCTTATTTAAAACTAAAATTAACGGTTGCGTGTATGAATCGTTGGGGATTGCGGGCTACTTTCCTGTCCACCAACACCAAAGTTTGATGCGGGGCAGAATGCTTGAATTACCACTGAAACCCTTATTGCATATAGCCTTTGTTACCGCCTGGTGTTCTTTATTTTCAGTCATTTTATCTATCAATTTGCTACATCGTTTCTGTCTGCCGTGCGTTAGGGTAGGCAAGCTCTTTGGCTGGTTTTGGTCGTGTGATGGCTTTTTGTGCGACCAGCCAATGTGCTTGACTACAGAGTTAGGCTTTCTTTATTAAAAGAATAGATTGACATAATCGTATGGAATCTTCTCTTGTTCTAATCGCCAATTATTTGTTTTCAAAATTTCATATAATTTTTGTTCACTGTCAGTCAAATTAAGTAATGTACATATATTCGTTTGGGTTCCAAAATCATTTTCGAAGAATTTTTCAAAGGTTACAAAATCCATTAAAACACTTTTTGTATGTTGAAAATACCCTCTGAATTGAGATAATATTTCAAAACCTTGCACATCAATATCGCCCCAATAAAGTAATTCAAGATTGGCAAACCAATAAACATTTTTGAGATTGTAAACACCGTATCCGCTTCCAAATATCGCAATAGTATCATTCATCTTTGGAAGTGTCAAAGTTGTGTAAAGCGTTGTTTTATTTTCAACAATTAAAACTTTTTTGATTGGCAAATTTAATGTTTCAAATTGGCTTATCGGAACAGCAACATCGTCAATTCCTGAAAAAAACTTTTCTGCTATTGCTCTGTCAAGAACTTTAAACCGAATTTGAGGTTCGGCATATTTCAGGTTAAATCTTTTTTCACACTCCTTTTCTTCGCTGTAAATGTGCTGTGAAATTAGAATATTAAGCAATTCTCTAATTATACATTGATTGCGTTCAATAAATTTGGTATGAACTTTTATCGGCAATTCCCTTATGTACAAATTTGGTTTAGGATATTGTTTAAAGTACTTACATACTTTTAAGACGTTTCCCCATTCAGCTTGATTATTGATAACTTTAATTGGGTTTTTGATTATCCAATCTTTTAATTCGGGAAAGAAATCAATGATTATCTCAACACTCGTTTTGAATAATTCAACTTCTTTTTCCTTGCCCAAAAACTTCAAGAAATCTTTTTCAGAATCAAAGAAAATTGAGGTTGGCAAATCTTGTATTCCTAATGACTTTGTTTTTACTTGTTGAAATTCCAATGTGTAGCCAAATCCTCTTTTCTCTTTGGATTGACTCATGATTTGTTGAATTTCTTTCTCAAATTCTGGCAATGATGATTTGGCGTAAGATTTATCGCCACGAATTATGAGTTTTTCAAAAGGCTTGTTCTCCGCCAAAGATTGAAGAAAAGAAGAATTATATTTTCTTTCGGCTTTGTCTTTTATTTCTTTGGGCGTAATCATTGTTTCAGGTAATTTGCTTTTTCTTCTTTGAATTGTTCAATTGGCATATCGTACAGCCAAGAATGTCTTTCTTCTTTGCGCTCTACAAAATGAACAAATGAAATATAAGGTTCCACTATATCAATATTAGTTGTTGGAGTTACAACCAAAAACTGCAAATGTAATTGTTTGCATAATTCCAATAGATATTTTGCTTTATCGCCATCTTGATTCGTGAAACTTTCATCAATAGCAATAAATCGAAATGAATTGCTTTGTAAACCTTCTTTAGTTAAACCAAATTGATAGGCAACGGCTGCACAAAGAATTGTATAAGTTAGTTGTGGCTTTTCTCCTCCAGACATTGCTCCCATCCCTTCGTAAGTTTTGAATTTAGCATTAGTTTCCTTGTAAAACTCTTCAACTTTGTAGTTGAACCAAGAACGAACGTCCATTACTTTTTGGCGCCATTCTACTTTATCCAATTTTGTGATTAATGGTTCAATGTGATTATAAAAGTGATTTTTTCGTCCGTCAATAGTAGCATCAATTTCTCTGATGTTCGGAATTGCTTTTTCAAGAAGATTTCTAAACTCTTTTACTTCATCTCTGATTTTATTAGGTGCTACTAGTTGGATGTACGTTTGAGGTTTACTTTTAAAATCAATTTCTTTCAGAGAATCGTTCAGATGTTTAATGTTCTCTTTGATTGAATCTGACCAATTCTCGAAAAACATTCTAAAATCACCCACTTTATTGGTAATGGTTTCCTGTAAATAATCGTTGAATTTCTTTTCAAATTTTGGGAGATTGTCTTTTTCTAATCTTTCTAAAAAACTTTGATATTCGCTGATGAGGTCTAAATTGGTAGAATCAGGCAATGAATTCACATCAGAACGCCAATCCTTAAACTTATTTAGAATTTCTTCTGAAGGTTGTTTAAAGGTGTTTATTTTAATAATTACTTCTCTTTCGCTTTGTTGTTTTAGATTTTTTAGTTCAGTTTCTGTTCTTGATAATTCCTTTTGAAAATTAGATTGTGTTATCTTGATATTGGAAAACTCTATATTTAAAATTTCAAGATTGGTGTTTTCAAACTCAACAATGTCAGTAATACCTGTAATCTGAATTGTCTTTTCATTTCCCTCAATTTCTCCTTCAATAATTTCAATATCCTTTCGCTTTCTAAAAATCTCTTGACTTTTATTGAAAATATCTACATCCGAAACTTGTTTTAAATTTATTTGGACATTATTCAGTTGTTCTTGTAATTTTTTTACTCGGTCGTTGGTTTTTTCTAAATCAGTTTTCTGTTTTTCTTTTTCAAGAATATCTTGAGCATAAATTTGCCAGTTTATATCATCGTATTTATCAAATTTTGAAAACAGATTATGGCATTCGTCTCTAAATATTCCTAAATTTTTTATTTCACTATTTTTACTTGTAATAGCTTTCCTATTATCGGTTTGCTGGTTTTGCAGATTGGTTAATTCTTTCTTTAATGCAGCAATTTTTTCTTTGTTATCCCAGCCTAGAACATAGTTTTCTTTTTTCGTGATATATGGACGGTCATCCTTTTCGTGCTTCCCTTTTTTGAATTTTATCAGTCCGCTTTGGGTTATTGCCATTTCGGAATAACGCTCAAATTCGGTAAGATTATCTACGCAAACAAAATCAAATTGATTCTGTAAATAATCTTCAATCCATTCATAATATTGTGTTTTTGGCTTAATTTCAATTTTATTTATTATAGATTTATCGGTTATGTTTTTGTTCTGAAAATTTTTGAGATAGTTTTCTTCATAATTATCATACCGAATTCTACCTCTCAAATTATTGCTGTTTACATATTCGTTTACTTTGGCGTAATATTTTGGAGGAACAATCAATCGCAGGGCAAAATTGTGAAGCACCTTTTCAATAGAAGATTCCCAATTCACTTCATCTTCTTTTACTTTGATGAGTTCGCCAATAAACGGGATTTCTTCTTTGCTCGCTCCAATTTGTACAATAATCTCATCTCGTATTTCCGCTTCTCGTCCAGCGATATTGTTCTTGTTTTTTTGTAGCGTTTGAATTGTTTTTACTAAATCTTCGGTGTCTTGTTTTAGTTTTTCTTCTTCGGTTTCTAATGAACGTAGTTTTTTATTTTCATCAATAATACCTTGCTCTGTGCTTTGCTTTAATTGTTTTGCTCTTTCTCTGTTTGCATTAAAAGTTTCTTCACTTGGATTGGTGTTCAATTCAATATTTTGAGCAATTTTATTGTAATCTTCAAGCTTGCCAATTCTTAAATTCTTGCTTTTTTCTAATCGTGCTATTTCTGTTTTAAGTGTTTCAATTTGACTCCCAACTTCATCAGATTTTATTTGAACAGTTAAATCCGTTTCCTGATTTTTCAATTCTGTTTCTTTACTACGCAATTCAGCTAACTCATCATTCAAACGTTGTATTTCTTCTTTACATTTCGCTAATTCCATTTTGCCTAATTCAACTCCTTTTTTTGCAAACCAATAAACTGAAGTTTCTTTTGTTTTTTCTAATTGTTGCAAATCAACTTGTATATTGGTTAGTTTTTGGGCAATTTCATTGATTGGTATTAATTGTTTGATTTGTTCCTTGGCTTTTTCAATGTTTGTTTTTGCGTCCATTAAAGTCAGAAAGCTTTCTTTCAACTGAATAAACTCGGTTTCAGCATCTAGCTCCTCTAACATATTTGTTCTGATAAACTCATCTAAATCCTCTAAAACTTTTACTCCGACAACCTGATTAAACAAACTCAATGCTTTAACGGAACGCATTCCAAATAAACTAGCCATTCTTTCTGCATATGCCGTTGGGCCCTCAATAAATTCAATTTTCTTTTTTGTTGTATTTGAATTGTATGTTTTATCTAACCTTCTTTTCCACAATCCTTTTGAATCAAAATCTCTAAAATCTTTTTCTATTTCAAGCGATGTATGAGCAATGCCAAACTGCCTGTTTAATTCTCCACTACTACTAAACCAACGAACTTGAAACAGCGTTACTTGTTTTAAATCTGTGTTTTTAAAATGAGCAAGAATAACTGAGTAAGTGTTTTTATCTCTCAACTTTTGTGTAGAAGTAGAGCTTTTACCTTCTTCTTGAATATTTCCATAATGCCCCAAAACATAGGTTTCTTCAGTTCGATTACCTTTCTTATCAACACCTGATGATTGATTGTAAAACCTATCTTTTTTTGCAGGAACCATTAATGTAAGTAATGCATCTATGTATGTGCTTTTTCCTGACACATTAGCACCAGTCAACAAGGAGCTATTACCCTGCGGGTTAATTCTAAACACTTTTTCATCAAACGTTCCCCAGTTAAAAACTTCCATATATTGAAGTCTGAAACCCGCCTTGTCGGAACTTGTACTAAACAGACTCAACATATTCCTGCAATCTTGTTTTGAAATCCTGTAAAATATCCAGTGTTATTTTTTCTTTGATAATTCGGTGTATCTGATATTTCGTTTCGTTGTCTTTTTTGTTGATTTCTTTCAAATAGCCTAAATCAACAGCAGCATTGATATACCTATCAAGTTCTTTGATGAATTTCACCCTGTTGAATTTTTCAGGAAGAAACAATTCTAATTCGTCTTTAATTTCCGTATTTGTAATGAATTTTTCTGGTGCCAACTGTGTAGGGTTGCTGTCAAACTCTTCCAAACTCTGTCTTAGCACAACAAGTACTATTGATGTTTCAAACCCGATTTGCCGTCTTTGAACTAACCCAAGTGTATTGCCTTCACTATCTTCAAATTGTTTAACAAAGGCGAAGCCTTCATCTTTTTTTACGATTAGTTCCAACCCAATTGGGCTTATATATTCTTGAATTTCGTTTTGGTAATTGATTATATCTTCCCATACATTTGAGCTTCGCTCAACAGGCGATTTGAGCAATCTAACTATTGCTTTGCTGTATGGTTTAAAATTGTTCTCTAAACTGCTCATTTGGTTAAAATAATTTCGGGAATATTTATCTGTTTTCTGTTTTCAGAGTCAAATACTATACTTTGAGTTTTATCTGGGTTGATAACGTGTTTAAATTCTTTTACAATTCCAATGTATCCAAACAATTCAGGCAGACCTTTATCAAGTCCACCGTAATATTCAACCACATCTAAAAGTGTTGTTTGAGATTTCTCTTTTAGAATATCTTTAATTCTTTTCCGCAGCAACTCTTTGTCAATGTTTGATTGAGATAACAATTTTACTATATGATTGGACGAAGTTATGTCTTCGTTTGCAATTTTGGGTTTGTGTTTATAGGTAATTTCTTCGCCTTGGTCAGTGGTTAATTTGCGTTCAAACGGAATATTGATTTCAATTTCGGTTTCCAATTCAAATGAAATTTCGGGTTTCTTTTTTATTTTACTAATCTCAACAAGTTGTTTTTTTATTTCCTGTATGATGGTTTTCGTTGCTTCAGATTTTGAACTTTCGTTTTCACGGATAATACGGCTGAGCTTTTCAGCCATTTTATCGTTGGCTTTATACACTTTTTGGCCAGCACCGTGAAGATGTTTCTTCATTCCTTTCAGGAATGGGTCGCTCACAGGAATTGATTTCTCTTCCAAAGTCTTGTACAATTCTTTAGTAAGACTATCCCATTTGTTTTGTAAGTCGGGATTTAGGATGAACGACCAAAAAGCATAAAAACTTTTTCCTTGCTGACTTTCTTTCAACGCATCTAGTGCATCAAAAGTAAATTCCAAAATATCGCTTTTGGATAAACTCCTGTCAGCGTGTTTCTGATAAATGCCTTTGGTGATTTCTTTGAAATTGTCTTCAACCTCTTTGAAGTCAGACAACAATTCTTTTGCAGATTGATTGATTTGATTGAAACGAGGAACAATTTCGAATTCCTCGAATACTTTTACATCTTCGCCCGTTTTGATTCGTTGAATTTGTTGTTCAATCTCTAATTTCCTTTCTTCCAATAGTTGAATTCGTTTTTCAGAATCTTCGTTGGTGTTCTCAACCAATTCCTTCAATTGATTTAATATGTTATTGAATTTTGATTCTGTTCCAACAAATTCTTCTTTTTTCAAACTTGCTAACCAATCAATGGTTTTATTTGAATGAGAGGAAAGTTCATAAAAAACTTCTCCTTGTTCATCGGGATAATTAGTTAAAAAACCTTTGTTTGTCCAACTTAAGATATATTTTTTGGCTTTTGTTTCGTAGGAATCAAAAACTTCAATGTCACTTTCTTCGTCTTTCTCAATTTTTCTGTAATCTAAGAAGTCTGCAAGTTGGGCAATAATTTTTTCTTCTGATATAGCTCCTTGCTGATTAGAAAATGTATTTATGAGAAATATTATGATAGCTTCCCTGTTTCTCAATCGGAGAAGTTCTACACTTGGTGAGTTATTTAATATTTCTGCTATCTTTTGAATTTCAATCATTCTATGACAATCTTGGTGCGTCGGCAAGAAAACAGCTCTTTTGCAAACTTTGGTTGTGTGTCAGTATGTGCGGTTTGCAAATGTGCTGTTTTGTTCGTTGGCTGTTCATTATATCGTTTTTCTTTTTGTAGCAAATCGTCAATCTTTATACTGTTTTTTTTACACTTGTTGCTAACATTATTATACGCCTGACAATATCATCCTTTACCTCCACATGCTTCTTATATAGTCCTGATAAATGTCAGATTTATTTATTTAACAAATGTATTAATTATTTTATTAAAATTCATCAAATGGTGACTTTATTTTACCTAAACTTTTTTCACTCAAATGAGTATCTATTTCTGTAGTTTTACTTTTCTTATGGTCCAGCAGTTTCAGAATGTATCATTAACCTACTCCTTAGGCTAACAAAGATGCTGCAAGTATCATATATAAACAATCTCTTTATGATGGCAAGCAATATTCATCTTTGTTAATAGTCTAATCATTAAAAAAAATAAGAATAGAACGCCGATAATGTTTTTTTTGTTTAAATACTTCGGGTGGTAGTATCTTCGATTTTTTTAATTGATACAACGCTCCCATTATGAGTAGTCTATAAAAAAATAGTTAGCTACTACTCCATTTTTGGAGTATGATAAATAAAACTTTCTATAAGCTACTCCATTTTTGGAGTACGATAAATAAAACTTTCTATAAGCTACTCCAATTTTGGAGTTCAATAAAAAAAACTTTCTATAAGTTACTCAAATTTTAGAGTAATAACCCTAAGACTTCAGATATGCTATTCCATTTTTGGAGTAACGACCCTGAAACTTCAGATATGCTACTCCATTTTTGGAGTACGAACCCCGAAGGCAATTAGCAAGGGTTTTGATTTTTTACTGTTTTAAAAACTTTTTTGGGAGGTAAATAAAAAATAAAATTTAAACGTTCCCCTATTTTTTAGATGAGGGTGTTATTTATTAAACCCAAAAATGTGCAATAAAAAATGTACAAAGAAAAATGAACAATTATTGTATTTTCAAGTTATTGTCAACCCGTTTACCCGTCCACTTGTTTACTCTTTTCAATTTATCAAATCCTTGCATTATCATTTCCCTTTGCCTAAAAAGGCATTACTTTTCAGCAACGATTTTGGCGTGCAAAAATTCACGATTGAGGCGGGCAATATTGGTTACTGAAATCAATTTAGGACATTCCACTTCGCAAGCATAAGTGTTGGTACAGTTTCCAAAACCAAGTTCATCCATTTTTTTAATCATGTTTTTAACACGTTCCACCGCCTCCACTTTACCTTGGGGCAGCAATGCAAACTGCGAAACTTTTGCTGCAACAAACAACATGGCAGAAGCATTCTTGCAAGTAGCCACACAAGCACCACAACCAATACAAGCGGCAGCATCCATCGAAAGGTCTGCATTTTTCTTGCTAATTAGAATGGCATTGGCATCTTGAGCACTACCTGTATTGATAGAAACAAAACCACCCGCTTGAATAATTTTATCCAACGCACTTCTGTCCACTACCAAATCTTTGATAATTGGAAAAGGTTTGGCTCTCCATGGTTCAATAACGATGGTATCTCCGTCTTTAAACTTACGCATGTGCAATTGGCAAGTAGTTACGCCTAAATCTGGTCCATGAGGACGACCATTAATATATAAACCACACATACCACAAATGCCTTCGCGACAATCGTGGTCAAAAGCAACGGGGCAATCGGTAAAAGCAACAGAATCCTTGTTTTCACGGATCAACTGTTCGTTTAGCTGATCAAGCATCTCTAAAAAAGAACTGTCTTCCGAAACATTGTTAATTTTATAGGTTACGAATTTCCCTTTTGTTTTGGCATTTTTCTGACGCCAAATTTTAAGTGTAAGATTCATAGTATCGTTTATTAATTAAATGTTTTTAAAAATAACTTTTGTAATTCTATTGACTTATCAATAACTTCTTTATCCTTGGCAAAATTAAGATCTTTTAATACTTGGTCTTCTTGGTATCTAAACAATTTGCCATTCCAATAATAGTATCTGTATTCTTGTTTTGGAACATCTCCGTATTGGGTTGTTTTATAACAAAAAACAAGTTGACCTTTATCATATAAATATTCTTCATGCATTGTTCCAATAGCAATTAAAGAATTAATCTCAATTTTTTCCAAAACAATCCAGTCGGGTTGGTTCTCTTCTTGCTGAAATCCTGGTTGATCGTTGTACCAAAAAACTATTTTATTTGAATAAGTACCAACAGCTCTCCAAGAGCCATTGTTTGAATTGACATTTATTTCAGTGCTATATAAATTGCCCCAACCTTCTTCTCCTGGTAATTTGCTTTTAGCAATTTTATAATTGGTATCAGCATATAGTGTCTTAATTTTCTTAAGCTTATCTTCTTGTCCATAAGCGATGGCAGAATAAAAAAACACCAACAGCAAAAGAATTGGTAACTTTTTCATACTATTTATAATTTCTTTGTTTCAATTCAATATCTTTAAATTGAAGTTGTTCTTTATTAAGTATTGCAGCTTTTCCTTCACCTGCATATTCCCAGGCAGCGACATACTTAAAGTTTTCATCATCGCGAAGCGCTTCTCCTTCGGCTGTTTGATATTCTTCACGAAAATGACCTCCACAGGATTCTTTACGATGTAAGGCATCTGTAGCTAACAATTCGCCCAATTCAAAATAATTTGCCAACCTATCAGCTTTTTCTAATTCAGTATTAAATTCAGTGGTCTCCCCAGTAATTTTAACATCTTTCCAGAATTCATTTTTCAATTCATTAATTAACTCAATGCCTTTGGTCAAACCATTTTCGTTTCTGCCCATACCACAATGCTCCCACATAATTTTCCCAAGATGTTTATGAAAATCATCAACGGTACGTTTGCCTTTAACAGCCATTAATTTATCAATACGTTGACTTACTTCTTTTTCTGATTCAACAAAAGAGCTATCATCTGTTGATAATTTAGGAGTACGCAATTCTTTTGATAAATACTCGCCTAAAGTATAAGGAATAACAAAATAACCATCTGCTAATCCTTGCATCAATGCAGATGCACCTAAACGATTTGCTCCATGGTCAGAAAAATTACACTCGCCCAATGCAAAGCAACCAGGTATTGTTGTCATTAAATTATAATCAACCCATAAACCACCCATTACATAATGAACAGCAGGATAAATCATCATTGGGCTTTCATAAGCATTGACATCCATTATTTTTTCGTACATCTGGAATAGGTTTCCGTAACGTTCTTCTATCGTATGTTTCCCGTGTTTTTTTAATGCATTTTCAAAATCGAGGTAAACAGCCAAACCAGTATTATTCACCCCAAAACCAGCATCGCAGCGTTCTTTAGCAGCTCTGGAAGCCACGTCTCTTGGCACCAAATTGCCAAAAGCGGGATAACGTCTTTCTAAATAATAATCTCTATCTTCTTCTTTGATAGAATTGGCATTGATTGATTTGGTTTTAAGCTTGTCGGCATCTTCTTTATTTTTAGGAACCCAAATACGACCATC
>Ga0066631_10000608_pt1 | contig 11822 bp, 8 predicted proteins | sample CryGeyCG2014_300_FD_59502 | JGI IMG/M metagenome (GOLD analysis project Ga0066631, IMG submission 59502) | Groundwater microbial communities from aquifer - Crystal Geyser CG02_land_8/20/14_3.00 | ecosystem: Environmental > Aquatic > Deep subsurface > Groundwater | place: USA: Utah: Grand County... | reverse complement strand
CTGCAAGCAATAGTTTTGTCCCTGCCGGTATATTGGCTTCAATCCAGTTTCTGGCCAGAGTTCTTGTATCGGTCTTGGACACATAAATATTGTTTCTCACAATGGAGAAGAGCGGGAAAATCAATAGAACAATGAAGATCATATCCACGAGATAAGGCCTCTTAAATCTTTTTGCCAAGTCTCCCGCAAAAACGCCGGCAGCGATCGACAGGAATGGATAAATGATTAGTTGATGCCTAACCTCCGTATACGATGGATTGACAACAATGGAAATGGCCGAGAATATGATGGGGTAAGAGAGAAGAAGGATATTCTTAATATCTGCTTTCCACAGGAGCACAAACACGGCGCATATAAATACGGCTCCGATGATGATCCCGGATCCCTGGGCCTCAAACAGGACGTTTAAGTAGTTGACAATGGATCTTATGATATAGTGACCCTCTCGATTTTCGGCAAGAAACTGGGCCGTCAATTCACCCGTTAAAGGAGGAAACAGGTTTACCTTCCAGGGAGAGAGCTTGTTCCATAAAGCGATGATGCTTCCAAAACTTTCCCGTCTCCCCAGCGGGTCAATAAAATTATACGGAGAGGCGGCAAAGAATATGGCCCAAAACGAGATTAATGAATAGATGTATTTGACCAGCCCACCTGCTCTTTTATGTTTGATACTTTCATATAGGGATATGATCAGGATACAGGGCAAGAGAGCTATTGAATAATATTTGGTCGCAGTTCCCAATCCGGCAAAGAGACCTGTGAGGATGTAATCCCTTGTTCTAAAATCATTATCGAGGACCTTCAAGAGGTAATACAGGGCCAGGATGGTGAAAAACGTTGTCGGAACGTCCGCTTTGACATCTTGTCCGGCAAAGACATGCCCGTAACAGAGGGTGAGAAAGATCGCTGACAATATGGCCGAACGTTTTGACCAGTATTTCTCTCCGATCTTATAGGTGAGATAGACGGTTGCGATGCCGAAAACCGTGATGGTCATCCTGCCGATCAGAATGAAAGGCCAGGGATCTTGAACATAGTAAATGGAAAAGGACTCAACGTTCGGGAAAAAGCCTGTTACCCTGCCGAGCAGATAAAACACGCCGTATTCAAAAAACAGGAGATACATCAGGAATGCCGGTTTATGGAACCAGTGGGGATTCAGATCTCCACTGCCGAATGAGACGGCCCTGTTCACAAAATGCTGTTCATCCGGATAATAGGAGAAAGGATAACCATGCCAGATGCCCCAAAACCTCAAGATGGAAGCAAGCAAAAGGATGATCATGAAAGGTCTTATTTTGATTTTTATAAAGAGATTTTTCATTTTATAATGATTATATGGACAAAGGGGTCCCTGTACTAAGAAGATTTCTAATCTTGTCCCTGCTTTCATTTTCTATACATATACGATACCATACTTCTGCGTTGCAGAGGAGCCATAGGCGATTTCCGTGGTCCAGTTTTCTGTTAAGGTGTTCTTCCAGTAACGTCTCAATAGCTGATGAGTTGAAAAATCCGTCTCGAACTAAATGAGAACCGTTCAAGAATATTTTGTAGAGGGATCTGAATTCATCCGCTAACAAGTAGGTAAGGGGAGAGGAAAAACCCTGTTTTTTTCTCTTAATAAGTTCAACTGGAAGATATTTTTTTGCAAGCTCGGTCTGAATGTACCTCCGCCTGTTCCCTCTTACTTTGAACCTCGGAGGTATCGCAGCACAAAATTCTACTAACTTGTGATCCAGAAAAGGAGATCTGGCCTCAAGACCGTGGGCCATAGTCATCCGATCGAGAATCATTATAGGATGATCCGGCATGCGGATCATCGTATCTGCGTACAGCATTTTGTCTATAAGTTCTTTTGCGTTATCGCTTTCAAAATAGCTTTTAATAGATTCTTCCGGATCAAATAGTCCGATACTTTTCTTAAAACTCTGCGTCAATAGGCGACCCCGATAAACGTCCGAAAAATAAAAATAACTCAGGCTCTTGGCATAACGCTCTCCTCCATGGAAGAAGGACATTTGATGCAACCACCTGAGTTTGTGGCTAAGGCTTCGATACCAAAAGCCTTCGGGGATCAGATTAAGAATCCTTCCCAGAACATGCTGCCGGAGCAAATCGGGAAGGCGCCCATAATAATTTGCAAAAACATTCCCATAATAACGGTCGTATCCGCCGAAAAGCTCGTCGCCTCCGTCTCCTCCCAAAACCACTTTCACATGCTTTCTGGTCAACTCCGAAATATAATACATGCAGACAGAGAGCGGATCGGACGGCTCGTCAAGGTGCCACACCAGATCCGGGAGCAAGCGGAGCAGAGAGGGATGAATGCTTAGTCGATGATTCTCGGTTTTGTATTTATTTGAGACCATGATGGCGTACGGGATTTCACTGTAATTTTTGTAGGGCAAATCACCCGAGAATGTCTTTATGGGTTGCTGTATCAGCTTGCTCATGATGGCAACAACCAGGCTGGAGTCCATGCCGCCGCTGAGAAATGCGCCGATAGGAACATCACTCACCAGGTGATACTGTACCGCGGACTGCAACTGTTTTTCGAGTTCTGTTAAGGTCTCTCTAAAGTCACCGGATAATTTCGGTTCGTACTTTAGGCGCCAATATCGTTTGATCGTGATTTTGCCATTCTGGTACGTGAGAAAATGTCCTGGAGGAAGCTTTCTGATATTTCGAAACATTGACCGGGGAGGCGTAATGATTCGAAGGGTCAGATATTCATAGAGTGCTTTGCCGTCAAGTACCCTCAGTTTGGGATTTAAGGCAAGCAACGATTTGATTTCTGAAGCAAAAGCGAATGTATCGCCATCCTGAAAATAATAGACTGGCTTTTGACCTAAATGGTCTCTTGCGAGAAATAATTTCTTTTCCCGAAAATCGTAAATGGCAAATGCGAACATGCCGCGAAGATCTTGAACACATTTTTCTCTCTTTTCTGCATAGAGGTGTAATATCACTTCCGTATCGCTTTTTGTTTTAAAAGCATGATCCCGTTTCAGATCTTCTCTTATTTCCCTGAAATTATAAATCTCCCCATTGAACGTGATCCAAAGGTTCCCATCTTCATTGGACATGGGCTGGTGGCCATCCTCAATGGCAATGACCGATAGTCTTCGATGCCCGAATCCAACATTTTGACGGACAAATATTCCTTCATCATCCGGCCCTCTATGAGATAAAACGGCTGCCATTCGTTGAATCTCTTCTTCGGAGGGTCCGTGAGGATCTATTTTCCCGCAAATGCCGCACATGATGACGACCTTATTGCTCCTGATCGTTCAAAGGGACCGCTATCCCTTTCGAGTGGTCCTTAATCGTAAAAGTGGCTTTTATCAAATTAAAGGCATCGTATTTCCCTATACCGGAAAATACCATCCACATGGTCAAGCCGTCATCGGACATCCATTTTTGGTTAAAGCTATACGAAAATTTGGGCGTAGAGTCGAGCCACATGTCGTAGTAAGAAACCGTTGTCCAGGGTCCCCAGGGTTCCGGCGCATCGAAGATGCCCCATGCGGCGGTATTGTTTCTTGGTACGGTCAGAAAATAGCGGCGTAACAAGGGATGATAGAAAGCCTGAATACCCCAGCTTACTCCGTTGGGATCCGTGAATACCGGCCTCATCTGAGCAATATCCTCAGTCCAGATTGGATTGCCGTTTTTTTCGGCCCCTGCATAGAATTCATACGCGGACCGGTTCATGATTTGGTCCTTCGGCACACGAAACATCACGATGTCATGCTGGAGCTCCAGCTGCACCCTGACGTCGTACCCATAGACATAATCATCGCGTGCCCCAGCATAATCCCGGCCGAATTGCAGGAAGCAGGCTCCGCTCAAGGCGCCGCCTGGCTCATTAAAGTCCCAGTCTGAATCACCGAAAGAACCTCGGCCGAATGTCCAAGTCCGGCCAAAATCATCAGACCTTGCAATCTTGCCTCGCAACCAGTTGTTTTGTTCTTGAATAATCATGTACAGCGTTCCATCCACTGAGAGAATCCCGTGAGATTTTCCGGAGAATACGGCGGGAGTCTCGGCATGGAGCCCGCCGAAAACGTTCATGCCATTCCATCTGTCGACGGCGCCTTCGATTCGTGCAACCCCCAGACTGACGCGTCCATCCGTGTCGGTTCCACCGAACCCACCGCCGTCTCCCCAAACAGTGTACAGCCTCCCGTCACGCCCCCAAGTAAGCGGCCAGATATCGCTTCCGGGTGCCGCCTGATTAATCCCGCCGCTGTCCCAGCTCACCGACTCAATGATCGGGCTGGAGGGATACGGGGCGGCCACCGTCATCTGCCGCTTGCTGTCGCAGCTTGAGCCGAGGAATAAAAACATGAGGAGTATGATCCGGCAGACAGTCCAAGGTTCTTTCATACGCTTTTCTCCGTCCCCAGGTCCATCTTGATACGTGGTACGATTTCATCTAATACTTTAATGGTCACCTCTGCCGTCCGTTGCCAAGTAAACATTTTCGCACGTTTCAAGCCGGTCTCTCTCATCTTTGCCCGGAGATCAGCCGAACGTTCCAGAGTGAGCATACCCTCCGCTATGGATTGGACGTTCATGGGATCGATAAAATATGCCGCATCCTGCGCGACCTCGGGACAGCCCCCGGTGGACGGAACCATGGCCGGACAGCCGCATGCCATCGCCTCTATCAACGGGATCGAGAAACTTTCGTACAACGTTGCCAGCACAAGGAATTCGGTGAGGTTGTAGACCAGAACGATCTCCTGATTAGGAATGAAACCGGTGAAGTGGATATCTTTTAATGATCCCTTGTCGAATCCGTGGCGCCGCAGATATTGCTCAATGTTCCGTCCAACGACGACTAACGGCAATGTGCCGCCGGCCGCGCGATACCGACAGAAGGCCTTGATCAGCCGTTCGTTATTTCCGCCTGGGTATTCGCCTAAATGGTCATGACCGGTATGATGCACCCTTCCAACCGTCATCATGAACCGCATGGGCAGTTGATAACGCGAGACGAACTGCTGTAGGATTTCCTGATCTTCGATTCGTCGGAAGTGCTCACCGGCTGCGGCGTATGAAGGGGTAACCTTAGAGGCATCCAGTCCGGCGTATTTGATGAGATCGTCGATCACTACCTGTGAGATGGACAGCATCCGAACGGCCTTACGACAGTAAATCGGCATCATGGTCCGAATGTATATATTGTCCCACCATGGATAGTTTCTCGGATTAATGTACCAGTCCGATCCGTGAAGAACGAATACACCGGGTATCCGGCTGAACAGCGGCAGCGAGAATTTCAGATTAAGGATAATATCCGCTCTTGCCCGGCGGGCAGCTATCGGCACGACAACTTGATCCCACCATAGCTTGGAACGAGACGGAACGACCTTTGTTCTGACGTTCGGATATGATTTGAATAACAGAGCGTGTTTGTCGGACCGGAGCAGGATCAGATAGTGACTGTTCCGGTCAAGTTTGAACATATGACGGAGCAGGTTTGCAGAATAAACGCCCAAACCGTCGTCTTGGTCTAACAACCGCCCCATGATACAGATTGTCCGTTGTTTCACGGTTTGCTCACCGATGCTCAATGCGCCAGATGCTGCGAACTAAGAAATCCTTTAAGCTTTTCGGGGATGACGTCCCTGATCCGACTACGCCCGATCCCTGGAAGGAAGCGGAGCCAATCATTCTTCCAGCGAATGAACGCGGGGAGCGGGCCTTTGATACGACTGATCCGCCCAAAGTCTATTCCGACCCCGAAAACCGCTTCGAATCCGTGGGCCGCCGCCAGATCCAGAGCCAGCGGCGATCCGAGCACCCATGGGAATGCAAAAAAACGCGACTTGACGCCCAATTCTGCCAGGAATAACTCCTGAGATAGCGCAAATTCCGACGCGACTAACTCCTTGAACCGAGTGTTCTCTGTTCTTTCCATCTTATGCGGGACCGCCTGATAGACACGGTTCAACCGCGCGCGCCAGCCGCTTCGTTTAAAGAATTCCGCTCCCCCGTTGTCCCAGACTAACTCCTGACAAGCACGCGACGCCGCTTCATCCTCCAGCAGCCGGCGCGTCGCAGACAACAACGGTTCGGAGGCATAGATCGGCGTGCCAAGCGGCGGCCAACCCAGCTCGTTACCGTCGCACACGCGCCGCATCGGCCAATCATATATAGGGTGGCTTGCCAGAAGCGCAGGTGTCACAAATCCGATGAGGCGTTCGGAGGTGTATACTAATGCGTGCCGATGACCATGGGAGTGCACATCCACCAGGCTCGAGTCGAGGCATTCGTGGATCTGGCTCCATGTCATAAAAAGCGATACTGTTCCTACGGGGCGGCTGTTTGCTTCGTTTCGAGGTCCATCAACCCAGAATGTGGGAACAAAAAGAGTCGCATGAGCACTGAACTCCCGAAGGATTGGCAGTACGACTTCATAGAAATTACGGCGTGCATCGTCAAATGTTAATAGTACCGCTTTGCCGGCAGAGGCTCTCCCGGCGGCACAGCGTACATATTCCTCGGTCGATATCGTACGATAGCCATTGTGCCGAAGGAATTCGAGATCCGTTGCAAATGCTTCGGCCTCGACCTCGTGATAGACAAACACCGGCACTGCTCCCATTCTTAAGGGCAAACCGAATACAAACCTCGGGTAATGCGTCTTCAGTAATCGTTTTAGCACCCGTCCGATCAACATCGAGTTGATTCTCCTATCTCCTCGGACATGCGTAAACTCTATTGGCAGTCCGTCACCTCATCAATACTATGATCAAGGCTCTGTTTGATCCGGATTTCATTTGATTCGTTGATCTCCATTTTGGGCCGTAATCGTTACAGGGACGTGGCCGCCCTGCGCTACGTGCAGGAGCCACCAAGGTATCCATGACGCTGTCTGTAGTATCCGCCCTGTCACGGCGATCGCAAGTGCTTCGGCGGCGCTCACGCCCACAAATGAAAACAACAATACGAAGGTTCCCTCGAAGACCCCAAGTCCGTCGATCGATATCGGTAGTCTGGCCAACAGGTGCGTCAAGATCACGACGCCGGAGATTTGAATCAGCGACAACCGGATCCCCATACCCCAAGCGATCCATGCCGACTCAACAATCGGAATCATCTGCTCGATCACAGTAAGGACGAAGAATAGCATCAGGGTGTGCTTGTTTTCATGATAGCCCATGTAGATCTCATGGAATTGCCGTAATCGCCGTGCGATCTTATGCCTCCGAACGCCTCCCAATAGACGCTCATGAACAAAGCTGAACGTACGCCGGTTGAACGAGATCAGGAACGCGAGGAGCGCCACGAGCAGCATGGCAGTTGCAGCCGCCCAGACGTAACCAATATATCGGGCTGTTAAGCCGAAATCGGATACCTGTCTGAGCAAGGCCAGCCCGACAATCCCAAGTCCTATGCCGGCGATAAAACCGATCAAACGCTCGATGGTGATCGAAGCGAAGATCTCGTTACCCTCAAATCCCATGCGCATTGCGATGGATCCTCGGATTGCATCTGCTCCCACGGTTGTCGGCAGAAACATCCCCCAGATCATAGACGCGCAATAGATCTTCATCCCCTTGATCAAGGGGAGCTGCAGCCCCCGTGCGGTCAATAAAAGCGCCCATTTGTAGCTCATGAGCGCGCGGTCGGCAGTGCAAAGCGCCAACACTCCGATGACCGCCAGAAGGTGCAGACCGGAAAGAATCCGAACAATTTCAGCCACTCCCCCGGCATGCCATACGACAAAAATAATGAGCGAGGCGCTGATCGCTATCCGAAGCGCTATGTTCCATGTTTTTTTCTTTGTTCCGGCCATCGCTGAAGCCTCGAGTTGCCCATGAACACTTGGCGAGATCCCGTACCTTTATGGCAAGCCTTGGGAAACCATTGTCCCGAAGAAGCGTTAAATCCGTCGGGCTTTTATCAAGTTCAAAGCCGTGTCAGATGAATCCAGGGTTATCTTTTTCTTGGGGGAGAGACCGCAAAAAAACCGTGGAGAACATGCATGAAGCATCCGTTCAGTTTACCGACAGGCCTTTTCTACCGAGATAATCTTTTAATTTATTCTTATTGACTTTCCTCTCGGATGGATTCAAGTTCTTTACAAGAAAGTTGCCTATGGCTAAAAAATCCAGGCGCCCCAGCTTGAAGGCAAGCATGGCATCATGAGGGGTGCAGACAATCGGGGCCTCATGCATATTAAAACTGGTGTTTATGAGACAGGGAATTCCCGTCAATTTGAAATATTCGTTCAATATGGAATACATGCCGGGATTGTCCTTTTCACCGACCAGTTGCGGCCTGGCCGTATGGTCGACATGAACGACTCCCTGACAAGTTTGGATCATCCAGTCCGTGCAATCAAAGGTGATGGTCATAAACCGTGCGGCATTCGACGCTCCGTGAAGATTCTTAAAACATTTTTCAGCCTGCTCCATCAGTACGATAGGCGCGAAAGGCATGAATTCCGTCCGGTTGAGGGCGTCGTTCAACCAGTAGTTGACGGACGGATCGTTTGCCTGATAAAGTATGCTCCTGTTTCCCAATGCCCTTGGACCGTATTCCATTCTTCCATGGAACCTCGCGACAACAGCGCCATCGGCCAGAAGGCGGGCGATTTCAATTTCAATGTGATCAAGATATTGATATGTAACTTCCTGCCGATCCAGTTCATTTTGAATCTCCTGATCATCATATTCCGGCCCCAAATAGACATGATTCATTACAGGAAAGTGTTCGTCATACTTTTGCTTTGAAAGCTGGTAATGCAATTGAAGGGCGGCTCCCACCGGTATGCCCTCATCAGACATGCCAGGATGAACAAAGACCGATTCCACGCCTGGAATTTCGTGTATGCGTTGGTTGATCTTGACATTCGCAAAAAGCCCCCCGGCTAAAGCAACATGGCCGTTCTTTGTTTTCTCCAGCCAGTATTTTACGAGATCCACGGTCATTTCTTCGACATAGGTTTGTATGCTGGCAGCAAGGTCTTTATGGCTGAAATCATCCGGAAGCAGCTTTTTCAATTCTTTTAATGCGGAGAGAAAGAAGACATTAGCGATGTTTTGAACCCGCCCCTCATGGGTGATCATTATCTTACGTAATTGAGGGATATAGACGGGCTTGCCGTAAGCGGCCAGTCCCGTGATCTTTCCTTCGTGCTTCCCTGCCTTAAAACCGCAAAGCTGTGTGATGTAGGAATAAAAACATCCCAGGGAGTCGAAGCTGGGAATGCTTAGAAGCTCGTTGAATATTCCTTTCCGTACGTCATAGATCCTTGCTGATTTTCCATCGCCTCCGCCGTCGATCGAGAAGACGGTGGCATCCGAATATCCGCTGGTATAATAAGCGGATGCAACGTGGCATAGATGGTGGTCGAGAAAATAGACGGGGCAGGTAAAATCAAACTCCTCTTTCAAGATCTTCCGGAGCGCCCTCCTTCTCTTTGCAAATGCAGGTTTGCGGAGCGTATAATATAACCTGTCCAAAAATGGCAAATGGTAACGTTGTTTGCTGATGCGGGACCCGGTTTCAAACAGAAACTGTTTAAACTTGCCACGCTGGAAGCCAAACCATCCTTCCCTGTAATCTATATAGTGATCAATCAAATGCTGATTAATCGTTCCGATGGCGATTGCGTCAATCTGGTGAGGGTGCAGGGCATGGTATTGCATGATCATTTTGATCGATTCCCGCGGCACACCGAATACCATTTTTTCTCTTACGAGTCTTTCATCATTGATTGCCGCAACCAGTTTGCCGTTCTGAATCAGGGCGGTGCCACAACTGACATGATCGCCGATACCCAAAATATTCATCATCGTTCCTTCCCATTCTTTATTTTAGGGCATTACGCTTGACTCTCATAGACACAGGATGTTGTCGGTTAACCGATGGGATGAAGGATGCAATCTATTTGTAACCGATCGCCGCAATTTTTTTTGAGAACAATTTATTGGATTTCCCGTAAAAAACAAAAAACATGCGGAAAAAAAGATTGCATAGTTTGTCCATTAAAGCCCCTAAGCAGTTGAGAGGATTTTCATAAAAAATGTATAAATGAAGAGGAATGACTTTGATATCCCGAAAGCCCGTATATCGGAATATCTGTTTGAGACTATACTCCGTGAAGGTGTTGTAGTGGTCAAAGTTCTGTGCCAGCGCTTCTGATCCTGTAATGGGATTGGCTCCATTAAGGGAGTGAACAATGAGTAATCCATTTTCCGAAAGATTCCCCCGGCAAAGTCTGAGAAACAGCGTAATTTCGTTCTTGGTGAGATGATTGATTTCCTGCTCTGCAAAAATTAAATTGTAAACATTCTCGTTCTTTCCCAGAAAATTCCAGACATTTTGGCATTCACATTTTAAGCCGCGTTCCTTCGCGCAACGAACTTTTTCGGGATTTGAATCAATCCCTAAAATATCAGTATATCCCTCCTCCTGTATAAAATTCACAAAATATCCAGGGCCGCAACTGACCACCAGGATTCTGACCTCTTTATTCTTTGGTAGATATCTCAGATAATTCCGCTTGTAGAATTTATGAAAAGAAGCGTAGCCCTTCTCGATATCCTTTGGGGCTTCCCAGAAAGTATCAAAGGGTTCGATCTGCGCATGCAGTTTGAACTCTTTCTCCATGATTGAATACTCCTTGTCTTTTTAGACGGCTCAACACCACGGATGGGAAAATGAAAATGTGAACGGAAATCATAAATCATCCGCTTCTCTATACCATCGGGCCGTCTCTGAAACTCCTTTTTTGAAGCTCATTTTTGGAACAAAGCCGAAAAAGTCAAACGCCTTTCTGTGAGAAAGACAAAAGTTCTTCCTGAAAAAATCCATTCTCCTCCGATGAAGGGGCGGCTGGATCCCGAGAGGTTTCAATATCGCCTCCATCACCGTTGCCATTAGAAGAAACAGGAAAAGGGGCGCTCTGATTTTTGGTATTCCGGCGTCCAATTCCTCAGCAATGATATGGACCATTTCGTTCGTCGTGATTGGTTTTTCGCCGGCCAATATAAAAATATTACCCTGCGCCTTTTTGCTTTCGGCAGATAGAAGCAAGCCGTCAATCAGATCGTCGATATAAATAAGATGATGAAGATTTTCCCCCGATCCGATCATGAAAAAAACACGCTTGTCGATCGTCTTAAAAAGCTTGAGCAGTCTTCTATCGCCTGGGCCGTAAGTTTCCGAGATGCGGATGACGACAACGCCGATCTTATCTCGATATGAAAGAACAACCTTTTCTCCGTTCAGTTTTGTTATACCATAAATATTATCAGGATGACAAGGAGACTCTTCATTGATCACTCCTCTCAGAGTTCCATATACGCCGATGGTGCTGCCGTGGACAAATCTTTTCACTCCCGCTTTTAGACTGGCTTCCAAAAGGTTTTCCGTGCCGATGACGTTGACCTCGTGGAAAACCTTGTCGGGAGCATTTGCCTCATGCTGCGCCGCCGCCAAATGGTATACGACATGGATATTTCGGGTCAATCCAAACAGTATGGTCTTGTCCGTAATCTCTCCGATGACGACTTCGGCGCCGCTTTTCTCGATCAATTGAAGGTTGCTTGCCTCTGCTGGATTGGCAGTACGGCCGAGAACTCTTACGTGATCTCCTTTTGCGAGGCATCTCAGCGCTAAGCGGGAACCGATGAACCCAGTCCCACCGGTAATCAATACATTCATTTCAGACTCCGATCAGTATTTTCCCCTGTTGAAAGCCGGGAAGGCGTTCAAGGCTTCTTCTTTTTCTATTCTCAATCGGTCTTGGTCCCATCCCATCTCAGACATCATGAGATTTGCGCAATCCTCGAATG
>Ga0066631_10000604_pt1 | contig 11874 bp, 9 predicted proteins | sample CryGeyCG2014_300_FD_59502 | JGI IMG/M metagenome (GOLD analysis project Ga0066631, IMG submission 59502) | Groundwater microbial communities from aquifer - Crystal Geyser CG02_land_8/20/14_3.00 | ecosystem: Environmental > Aquatic > Deep subsurface > Groundwater | place: USA: Utah: Grand County... | reverse complement strand
ATTATTTGACAAATCAAATTTTACAGTGCTATAATCAAATTAATTAACGAAGTATTATTTGTAAATTTATATATTTAATTTATAAAATAAAATCTAAAAAATAATAAATAAGACTAGAGATTAGAGAAAAGTCTATTTAGTATTTAGGGGTTTCTACCTCTATATGGCTAATAGACTTTTTTTGTTTTATTAGTATTATTAGGAATAGATACATTTTTAACCAATCAAGAATAATTATTTTTATCTCAATCATTTTAATAATTATCTAAAAAAGTAGTAAAAAGTATTACAAGACAATTTTTTTATCTCACTTAATTTGATCAATTTTGTAAATGTGTATTCTAAAAGTATTATAAGATAATGCTTTTAGAATATTAAAAACAATAAAACAATGAAAGGAGGCGAATTTCAATTTATTTAGATACTTATTCACACTAAATCTTAAGGCATAAGTAGTATTTCTAAAATATTTTAAATTTAAGGAGGGAAAATATGTCAAGATCGTCTCACACAAGAAAGATATTTATTAGTATGTCTGTTATTTGTTCTTTAGTTTTACTTAGTTTGGTATTTACAGGCTCAGCATTTGCCACTACTGGTGATGCCGAGGTTGATGTTGCTATTCTAAAATGGGTTAAAGTCTTTCAACCTTCTGTTCTTACCGAAGAAGAGCAAATTGCAGAGTTTGAGTGGTTTGCAAAGGTAGCGAAGCCTTTTAAAGGAATGGAAATTAAATCAGTAGCGGAAGGAATCAAGACTCATAAATATGAAGCAAATGTTATAGCCAAAGCTTTTTCTGAAATTACTGGAATTAACTTGACCCATGATATTATTGGTGAAGGAGAATTGGTTGACCGAGTTCAAAGACAGATTCAAACCGGTGTAAAACTTTATGATATTTATGTTAATGATGCTGACTTGATCGGTACTCATTTGCGCTTGGATAGTGCTCTTAATTGGACAGAATATATGGCTGGAGAAGGGAAAGGCGTAACTAACCCAGGGTTGGATCTTGATGATTGGCTAAACCCAGAATTTGGACAGGATTATGAAGGTAACCAATTACAGATACCAGACCAGCAATTTGCTAATTTATATTGGTTTAGGTATGATTGGTTTACTGATCCTACCTTCATGAAAGAATTTAAAGCAAAATATGGTTACGAATTAGGTGTTCCAATTAACTGGGCTGCTTTCGAAGATATTGCTGAATTTTTTACCGGTAAAACAATTGACGGACAAAAGGTTTATGGCACTATGGATTATGGTAAAAAATCACCTTCTTTAGGTTGGAGATTTACTGATGCCTGGTTATCTATTGCCGGAGTTGGAGATAAAGGATTGCCTAATGGTATCCCGGTAGACGAATGGGGAATCAGGGTAAATGAAGATTATATTCCAGTAGGTGCTTCTGTAGAAAGAGGCGGAGCCGTTAACGGTCCAGCAGCAGTTTATGCTCTGCAAAAATATCTTGATTGGTTAAAGAATTATGCTCCTCCTTTTGCAAGTTCTATGACTTGGTCAGAAGCAGGACCAGTTTGCGCTCGCGGAATTATAGCTCAAAGACCTTTCCAATATATAACTTTCCTTTCTGATGATGCTTTTCATTCACCAGCAAGCCCGGTTACCGACGAAAATGGATACCCTTTATGGAGAGTTGCTCCTACACCTCACGGACGTTACTGGGACGAAGGTATGAAAGTAGGTTATCAGGATGCTGGAAGTTGGACTATTTTAAAGAATAGCGTAAAAGGTGACAATCGCAAAGCGGCTTGGTTATGGGCTCAATTCTGTTCTTCCAAAACTGTTTCTTTGAAGAAATTTATTGTTGGTGGTACTCCAGTTAGAAAATCTACAATATTTTCTGATTGGTGCAGCGAACACGAAGGAGAAATGGGCGGTTTAATTACTTTTTATCGTTCACCGGTAGAATCAATGTGGACTGATTCTGGTCCAAACGTTCCCCATTATCCTTTATTAGCCGAACAATGGTGGAAATACATTTCTCGTGCTGTTACCGGAGAACTTACTGCTCAAGAAGCTATGGATGGTTTAGCGGAAAAGATGGATGAGTTAATGGGCAAGATGCGTTTACACAAATATTCACCTCAACTTAATGAGAAAAAACCGGCGGAATATTGGTTAAGCCAACCTGGCTCACCTAAAGCTGAAAGACCTGCGGAAGAACCAAAAACGGTACCTTATGATGAATTAATTAAACAATGGCAACAATAAGATACAGTAAAAAGTAATTTGAATTTAATTGTTGCCACAGTGTGATTTAGCACTGTGGCAACAATTAAATATTTTTATATTAGCCAATAGAGATGAAATAGATAGTAAGAGAGGGAAAATTGTGAGTATTAGAATTGAAAATGTTAATAAGTCATTCGGTAAGTATTTAGTTTTAGATAATATTTCCTTAGAGATCAATGATGGTGATTTTGTTTCTTTTTTAGCCCCTACTGGTTCAGGTAAAACTACTTTGCTTCGAGTTATGGCTGGATTAGAAAAACCGGATAAAGGACATGGAAAAATATTTTATGATGGTGTAGATGTAACCGATGTACCGGTTAGAGAAAGAAATATTGCTATGGTATATCAGGATTTTATTAATTACCCTTCGATGACCGTTTACGAAAATATTGCTTCTCCTTTAAGAGTTTCCAAAAATAAAATATCAGAAAAAGAAATTGATAAAAAAGTAAGAGAAACTGCCGAGTTATTAGATATTTCAAAGATATTAAAACATTATCCCAGTGAAACAAGTGGAGGTCAGCAGCAAAGAATAGCTATTGCCAGAGCCTTAGTTAAAAATACTAAATATGTATTTTTGGATGAACCATTAGCTAATTTAGATTATAAATTAAGGGAAGAATTAAGAGGTCAATTAAAGGAAATTTTTTCTTATAATAAAAAGGGAATAATTATTTATACTACAGCAGAACCTTTGGATGCATTAATATTATCTTCCCATGTAGGATATCTTAATAAAGGGAAGATATTACAATATGATATTTTAGAAAAAGTATATAATTATCCCCAATATATAGAAGTAGCTTCCTATTTTAGTAATCCTACTATGAATTTCTTAGAAGCCAATTTAGTTAAAGAAAATGATGATTATTTTATTAAAGTTACAGATGACTTAAAAATTAAAATAAACAATACACTTAAAGATAAATTAAATAAAAAAGAATATTTATTAGGAATAAGAGCACAAGCAATTAAACCTAATCGACAAACGAAAAACGATATAATCATCAAAGGAATAATTGAACTTGCTGAAGTAGTTGGATCAGATACTGAATTGCATTTTAAATATAAAGATTTTCGTTTACTTGGTTTAAGTCAAAAAATAGAAAGTTATCAGATAGGAAATACAATAGATTTATTTATTGATCTTTCTAAATTTTGTATATTCGATAAAGATACAAAAAGATTGGTTTGTAGAGTGGGAGGTGAAAAATAATGGCTAGGATAGAGTTTAAAGATGTAAGTCATTCTTTTGAGATAGCAGAAGGTAAAGAAAAGTTGGAATGGGCAGTAAAAGATATGAATATAGTCTGGGAAGATGGCACGGCTAATGCCCTGCTTGGTCCTTCCGGTTGTGGCAAAACGACCATGTTAAATATTATTTCCGGCCTCTTAACACCGAGCAAAGGCAAGGTTTATATTGATGGGAAAGATGTAACAGAACTTTCTACCAGAGAACGGCATATTGCCCAAGTTTTTCAATTTCCGGTAATCTATGATTCTATGAATGTTTATAATAATTTATCTTTTCCGCTGGTAAATATGAATTTTCCCAAATTAAAAATTAAAGAAAAGGTAAGGAAAATAGCGGAAATTCTTGGTTTGGTTGATTATTTAGATGCGCCAACCTCTAAACTAAATTCAGCAGAAAAACAAAAGGTATCTTTGGGAAGAGGAATCGTTCGTGATGATACGGTAGGCATTCTTTTAGATGAACCTTTAACCGTAATTGACCCTAAGATGAGAGGAGAGCTAAGACGCCAGCTTAAGATAATCCAGAGAGACTTAAATATAACCGCTATTTATGTTACTCATGACCAGCACGAAGCCCTAACTTTTGCTGATAAAGTAGCGATAGCAAAAGATGGAAGATTAGTCCAAATAGGTTCTCCACATGAGCTTTATTCTAATCCAGTATCACCTTTTGTAGGTTATTTTATCGGCAGTCCGGGGATGAATATTCTTGATGCTAAATTAAACGGATCAACTTTAAGTTTAAACGGATTTAAGATAGAGCTTAGTAAAGATATTACAGATAAAATAGAAATTAAAAATAGTGAATGTCAATTAGGGATTAGACCGGAAGAAATTATTACCAGCAAAGAAAGAACGACAGAGACTATTCCTATTAAAGTTGCTATTATAGAGAATATGGGTAGCTATAAGATTTTGACTTTAATAAAAAAGAATGGAAGTAATAGAGATTTAAGCATAAAAACTCGCATAGATATAAATATGTCTGTTTCTAAAGGTGATATAGTATATCTTAAATTTCCGGAAAAATATTTAAAAATATTCAAAGATAATCATAAAATTTATTAGCTATAATTAATATATCATATAAGGAAGGATAATATGAAAAATCGAGCTTGGTATTTTGTAATTCCGATGATAGTTCTGATGTCTATAGGGGCGTTTTTACCCCTTATGGTAGTGGTTAATTATTCCCAACATTATATTTTTGCAGGTTCATTTGCAACCTATGTGGGCTTAGCGAATTTTGTGGAAGTATTACACGACTCTCAATTCAGAGGAGCAATAAGTCGTCAATTTATATTCACATTTATGATTCTGTTAATTGAAATTCCCTTAGGAATTATTGTTGCCTTAGCCTTACCTAAAAAAGGTTTTTGGGTTGCTCCTTGTTTGGTTTTGTTGGGGATTCCTTTATTGATTCCCTATAATGTTGTGGGTATTATTTGGCGTCTTTTTACTCAATCAGATATTGGAGTAATACCTAAAATATTTGAAGTTTTAGGTGGATATTATAATGTTACTTTAGATAGTTTTGACGCTGCTTCTACTATATTGCTTTTAGATGTTTGGCATTGGACGCCTTTGGTAGTTTTGCTTGTTTATGCTGGTTTACAAGCTATTCCTGATGCTTATTATCAGGCGGCAGCCATTGATGGAGCTAATTCCTGGAGAACTTTTAGATTTATAACTTTACCTAAATTAAGATCTGTTTTAACTTTAGTGATACTGTTAAGACTTATGGATTCCTTTAAAATATATTCTGAACCTTTATTACTCACCGGAGGAGGACCGGGAACTGCTACTACTTATTTGAGTCTATTTGTGGCTCGTAAGGCTGAGTCTTATGAATTAGGTTACGCCTCAGCAGCTTCTTTAATTTATTTCTTCATTGTTTTGGTTATGAGTTATATAGCTTTTCAAATTATAACTAAAATCGGCAAAGGAGGAAAAGTAGGATGAGTAACAAAAAAACAAAAAATAATAAAATTTCAAAAATATTTTTAATTTTGTATTTTATTCTTTTATGTATCCCAATATATTGGATGTTAAATACTTCTTTTAAATATGATACAGAAATTTTAAGTGAATTTACTTTATTTCCACATAATTTTACTGTTAAAAATTATGTGGAAATATTTAACTCTTCTGTTTGGATGGGAAGTTTTTTACATTCGTTAGGATATGTTTGTCTAAATGTAATAATTACCTTGGTTGCTTCGGTTCCAGCAGCCTATGCCTTTTCTCGTTGGAAATTTAAGGGAGATCATCATTTATTTTTTTGGCTGCTTACTAATAGGATGGCTCCGGCAGTAATTTTTATGGTCCCTTTTACTCAGATTTATTCATTTCTACATCTATTTGATACGGTATGGGCAGTGGCTTTGGCTCATCTATTATTTAATATTCCTTTAGCTGTTTGGATTTTGGAGGGTTTTATGTCCTCTATTCCAAAGGAATTAGATGAAACAGCTTTTATAGACGGATATAGTTTTCCCCAATTTTTTACAAAAATATTTTTTCCGCAAATTAAGGCAGGGATTGGTGTAGCGGCCTTTTTATGTTTTACCTTTTCTTGGGTAGAATTGATTTTAGCTAAGACCCTAACCATTACTAATGCTAAGCCGGTTGTAGTTACCTTAACTGTAGGGATAGGAGCCGAAGGTATTAAATGGGGTTTATTGGGTGCAGCAGGAGTACTAACTCTTATTCCGGGTGCAGTAGTAGTTTATTTTGTAAGAAATAATTTGGCAAAAGGCTTTGCTATGGGGAGGGTGTAAAAAGATGGATTTTTCCTGGATGTATTGGACAGTTCCAAGTGCACTATTTTTTAGTGCCATATTTGGTTTTATTACTATTGTTGGTATAAAGGAGGGCTCTCTACCCGGGGGACTTAAAAGAAAAGGTTTTTTACCTATTTCTACCAGCCCCGGTGATCGTTTATTTATCGGAGTATTAACTGTAATTGCCTGTTTTTTAATTTGGTTATTCATATTTAGCGCTAGTTATTTATGGATTCCTTGTATAATTGCCATTATTTTAGCATTACTTATTGGTTTTAAGGGATAGGTATTTTAGTGCTTATTATAAAATAGAGGGATTAGGAATAAAGAATATGCAGTGTTACTAACTATAAAAAATATTATTTAGTATAATATCATCTCTTATTGTAATAAAATTTGTAAAAATAAGGAAGAAGGAAAAGTTATGAATAAGGATATTGTATGGGTAGATTTTGATACTTTAGAAAGATTTATGTTAGATACATTTAAAGGAATTGGTGTTCCCGAAGAGGATGCGAAAATATGTGCCGAAGTTCTCATTGCCGCTGATAAGAGAGGAATTGATTCTCACGGGATTGGCCGCCTAAAACCGATATATTATGACCGCATTAAAAAAGGAATTCAATCTCCAGTTACCAATTTTGAAATTATCAAGGAAGGTCCTACTACTGCGGTCGTAGACGGACATAACGGAATGGGACACGTAATTGCTAAAAAATCTATGGAACTTGCCATAAAAAAGGCTAAAGAATTTGGCTTGGGGATGGTAGTAGTGAGAAACTCCACTCATTATGGAATCGCCGGATATTACCCCTTGATGGCGATTAAAGAAGGAATGATCGGAATTACCGGCACAAACGCTCGTCCCTCTATTGCCCCGACCTTCGGAGTGGAGAATATGCTAGGGACAAATCCCTTAACTTTTGGGATACCTTCAGATGAAGAGTTTCCTTTCTTTCTGGATTGTGCCACTTCAATTAGTCAAAGAGGTAAAATAGAGGTATATGATAGAGCAGAAAAAGAAATTCCTGCTGGTTGGGTTATAGGGGAGGATGGAAAGACAAGAACAGATACCCATCAGATTTTAAGTGATTTAAAAACTGGAAAAGCTGCTCTGGTTCCTTTAGGAGGAATTGGAGATAAAACTGCTGGTTATAAAGGATATGGTTATGCCACAGTAGTTGAGATATTATCTTCTGCTCTTTCGAATGCTAATTTTATGAAAATGCTTTCCGGAGTAAAAGATGGTAAACCCTGCCCGATTCTTTTGGGGCATTTCTTTATTGCTATTAATATTTCTGCTTTTATTGATCTGGAAATATTTAAAAGGATAACCGGAAATATTTTGCGCGATCTACGTAATTCTCAAAAAGCTCCTGGAGAAGAGAGAATATATACTGCTGGGGAAAAAGAATATCTCATTTGGTTGGAAAGGAAAGATAAAGGAGCTCCTATAAATAAAAATCTTCAAAAGCAGATGCTTATTATCCAGGAAGAATTAGGTTTAGATCAATATAAATTTCCTTTTTAATTTTAAAAGAAAAGAATCTTTGAAAGCAAAACAAAAGTCACAAAAGCTCAAGAAAAGTGGGGTGTTATTTTGGCAAAATATATAATGGCTTTGGACCAGGGGACTACCAGTTCTCGGACTATTATTTTTGATAAAAGTGGTACTATTGTAAGTAGCGTTAGTCAGGAATTTAAGCAGATTTATCCTGAAGTCGGCTGGGTAGAACATAATCCTCTGGAGATTTGGAATTCTCAAATAAAAACAGCTAAACTCGCCCTAAAGAAAGCAAATTTGGAAGCATCAAATATATTAACTATTGGGATAACTAACCAGAGAGAAACTACTATAATGTGGGATAAAAATACTGGTCAGCCGGTATATAATGCTATAGTGTGGCAATGTAGAAGGACTGCTCCTATATGTGACCAGCTAAAAAAAGAAGGGTTAAGCAAAGTTATTCACCAAAAAACCGGTTTGGTTTTAGATGCTTATTTTTCTGCAACCAAAATTAAATGGATTTTAGATAATGTAGAGGGAGTAAGAGAAAGAGCTAAGAGAGGTGAAATTCTTTTTGGTAATATAGATACCTGGCTCATATGGAATTTAACTAAAGGGAAAATTCACGCCACAGACTATTCTAATGCTTCACGGACTATGTTGTTTAATATCCATAAATTAGAATGGGATGAAGAGCTATTAAAGACTTTAAATATTCCCCGAACAATACTTCCGGAGGTTCTGCCTTCAAGTCACATCTATGGTAAAACAGATAAACAAATTTTAGGAACAGAAATAACTATCTCTGGAGATGCCGGAGATCAACATGCTGCGCTTTTTGGGCAAGCCTGTTTTGAACCGGGAATGGTTAAAAATACCTACGGTACCGGTGGTTTTATGTTAATGAATACCGGTAAGAAACCAATTTTGTCTTCTAATGGTCTATTAACTACCATTGCCTGGAAAGTAGGTAATGAAGTAGAGTATGCTTTGGAGGGAAGCGTATTTGTTGCCGGGGCTGTAATGCAATGGTTAAGAGATGAACTTAAAATGATAAAAACTGCTGCTGAGAGCGAGACTTATGCTTCAAGAGTAAAAGATACTAATGGAGTTTATCTGGTTCCGGCTTTCGTGGGAATGGGAGCTCCTTATTGGGATATGTATGCTCGTGGAGCTATTTTAGGATTAACTCGGGGAGCCAAAAAAGAGCATATTATAAGAGCAGCAGAAGAGGCAATTGCCTATCAGAGTAGAGATGTTTTAGAGGTTATGGAAAAGAATTTCAGGATTGATCTCAAAAAAATAAAGGTAGACGGAGGTGCAGCAAGAGATAATTTCTTAATGCAATTTCAGGCTGATATCCTGGGGGTTTCCGTAATAAGACCTCAGATTATAGAAACTACTGCCTTAGGGGCTGCTTATTTAGCTGGTTTGGCAACCGGAGTTTGGAAAGATAAAAAAGAGATTAGCCAAAAGTGGAAAGAAAATCGTGAATTTAGCCCCTCGATGGATGAAGAAAGAAAAGAAAAATTATATAAAGGCTGGAAAAAAGCAGTTAAACGTGCCTTAAATTGGGAAGAATAAAAATTGATATCTATCTCTTAATTCTTTGGTTATAGGATTTTTCTGCTTCACAGCCAATATTTCTTAAAGAGCATGGCATTTAAAGTATTCCAGAATCTAACTGTAAAGTAATTAAGAAAGCGATAGCTAATATGCCAATATAAGGAAGTACCTAAGGAGCAGATATTTCTTAACTTACAGAGAGGTGCTATAAGTTTTAAAAATTCTAGTTTAAAATAAGGGAGAATAAATGGACAAATTTGATTTAAAGAAGTTAGAAGAATTAAATAATCAACATGTTATAAAAGTAGTTGAAGAAGCTATAAAGCTTTGTAAGCCGGCAAAGGTGACCGTGATAACTGATTCAAAAGAAGATATCAATTACGTAAGAGAATTAGCCCTTGCTATTAGTGAAGAAAAGAAATTAAAGATGGAAGGCCACACCATCCACTTTGATGGTTATTACGACCAGGCCAGAGACAAAGGGCACACTAAATACCTTTTATCTGAAGAAGTTAATTGGGGTTTAGGAGTAAATTCAATAGAAAAAGATAAGGGGCTCGAAGAAGTATATTCCTTTTTTGACGGCAGCATGGCCGGGGAAGAGATGCTGGTGAGATTCTTTTCTCTTGGTCCCACTAATTCTATATTTTCCTTGAAGGCCTTACAGATTACTGATTCAGCCTATGTCGCTCACAGTGAGGATCTTCTTTATCGGCAAGGGTATGAAGAATTTAAAAAGCTTAACGGTTCATCCGATTTCTTTTTCTTCCTCCACTCTGCCGGAAGATTAGAAAACGGAGTAAGTAAAGATATAGATAAACGAAGAATATACATCGACCTCGATGGAAATAGGGTTTATTCGGTTAACAACCAGTATGCCGGTAACTCTCTGGGTTTAAAAAAATTAGCTTTCAGATTAGCTATTAATAAAGCTCAAAATGAAGGATGGTTAGCTGAGCATATGTTTATAATGGGCGTTCATGGTCCCAAAGATCGGGTTACCTATTTTACCGGTGCCTTCCCCAGTGCCTGTGGTAAGACCAGCACCGCCATGATCCCCGGCCAGTCTGTAGTCGGTGATGATATCGCCTACCTCAAGGAGATTAACGGGATAGCAAGAGCAGCAAATGTCGAAAATGGTATATTTGGTATTATCCGGGATGTAAATCCCCAGGATGACCCCTTAATATATCAAGCCTTAATCACCCCGAGAGAACTTATTTTTTCTAATGTACTGATTAATGAAGGTATACCTTACTGGTTAGGTATGGGTAAAGATGTACCGGATAAAGGCATTAATCATTCAGGAGAATGGTTTAAAGGCAAAAAAGATAGTGAAGGTAATGGTATCGACTGCTCCCATAAAAATGCCAGATATACCATAAAGTTAGATGCCTTGAAAAATATTGACTCTAAGGCCAATGACCCCGCAGGTGTACCTGTTCGGGCAATTATTTATGGCGGAAGAGATTCCGATACCACTATACCGGTGGTAGAATCTCTCAGTTGGTCCCACGGAGTTTTCCTCGGCGCTACTGTAGAATCAGAGACTACCTTTGCCACTATCGGTGCCCAGGGAGTAAGGAAACATAACCCGATGGCCAATCTTGACTTTATCTCGGTGCCTTTTAAGACCTACATAGAGAATCACCTAAAATTTGCCCAGGGTCTTAAGGAGGTCCCCAAAATTTATGCCACTAATTATTTCTTAAAAGACGAATCTGGTAATTACTTAAACAGTAAACTCGATAAGAAGGTATGGGTTCTCTGGGCCGAAGGGAGGGTCCATGGTGAATTTGAAGCCATCGAAACCCCGGTAGGCCGAATACCCAAATACGAAGATTTAAAAACCTTATTCATCCGCAAACTGAATAAAGATTACACCAAGGCCGAATACCTTCAGCAGTTCTCCCTAAGAGTGACAAAATACTTAGAGAAGATGGAAAGGATGAGTAAGATATTTGAAAAGGTTGAGATGCCTGCAGCCTTTAGAGAAGAACTAAAAGCACAAACCGAAAGGTTAAGAGAAACCAGGGCAAAATTTGGAGAGGATATAATTTCTCCTTTTCAATTTTAAATATATTTTAAATAAAATAAATGTAAAAAATGTCCCTTTTATCTTTGTTAAATCAAGGAAGATGAGAGGGACATTTTTTATAAAGTAGTTTTAAAGAAATTGTTTCTATTTGTTTATTTGAAAGTTTAATAGAATAAAATATGGTTTTAATTAAATATAATAAATTAAAACCAGGGATAAACTTCTTCTAGAGAGAAGAGAATTGTCTAAAAAATATTTGTATGTAAAAATTTTTTAAGGGAGGATTTTATGGTTTAGAATCAACATGTCATTGCCGTACATGCAGGTTTCTAATACAAGTCTTCATAAATTAAGCGTAAAAGTGGATATTTTAAGTAAAGGATCCACAAAAAGAGATCATTCAAAATAAATTTTGAATCGATTAATTATATGTGCTATTATTTTTTTGCTAGTGTAGTGCGTCATAAATA
>Ga0066631_10000585_pt1 | contig 12015 bp, 10 predicted proteins | sample CryGeyCG2014_300_FD_59502 | JGI IMG/M metagenome (GOLD analysis project Ga0066631, IMG submission 59502) | Groundwater microbial communities from aquifer - Crystal Geyser CG02_land_8/20/14_3.00 | ecosystem: Environmental > Aquatic > Deep subsurface > Groundwater | place: USA: Utah: Grand County... | reverse complement strand
CCAAGATGCTCGGCGCGGACATTATTGTCACTCTGGATGGCGATGGACAGCACGACCCGCGAGATATTCAAAAATTAATCCAGCCGATCTTGGAAAAAAAATGCGAAGTGGTTTTAGGATCCCGGCTTATCCATCCCCAAGGCATGCCTTGGCATAAAAAAATCCATAATTACATCGCGAATGTTATTGTTTGGTATCTTTTCGGCTTATGGGTCTCCGACAGCCAATCCGGCTTTCGCGCTTATTCCAGAAAAGCCGCGGAAGTAATCAACACCCGTTACGACCGTTACGAATATGACAGCGAAGTCATCCGGGAAATTTATATCTACAAGCTTAAATTCCAAGAAGTCCCCGTTCAAGTCCGCTACACGCAATATTCCATGGGCAAGCTTCAAAAGCAAGGCTTCTTTAACGGAATAAAAACGCTTTATAAGATGTTGTGGAAAATGGTTAACTAGCAATCAATTGAGAAATTAATGAATTAACGCATTAACGAGTTATAAAAATACTAAACAATTTAAAAAATAATCTGTTAATTCTTTAATACTTTAATTTGTTAATCCAATAATTTTAAAATAATGAATTTTCATTTGTATCAACTCATCATCCTCCTCGTCTCCGCTTTTATGATTTATCAAGGGATCGCAAACTACATCAAAGGCCAGAGCGGTCAAACTTTTTACAAGCTGCTGATCAGAATCATCATCTGGGGCGGCATGGCTGTCGTCACCCTCTACCCCAAACTCATCCAGCTGCTAGCCAAAACCCTGGGCATCATTGATAATATGAACGCGGTCATTCTGACCGGTTTCTTACTGGTGTTTTTAATGATCTTCAAGCTGCTCTCGGCTATCGAAAGATTAGAGCGAAATATTTCAGAAGTGGTGAGAAAAGAAACTTTAGAAGATATTGCAAACAAAAAATGACATACAAATCATTTTTAAAGATTAACTTGTTGGTTCTCTCTTTTTATTTAATCGGATTTTATTTGCCCGATCGGTTTTTTTTATCAAACATTTTTAAAATTGCAATTGGATTCGCTATTCTCGGCCTTTCGGGAATTAATTTTGTTTCGCTTTTAGAAACCATCCTTAAAAGGAAATTTAACAAACTGGAGTTTTTAAATCTGTTTTTTCTTTCAATAATCACAGTCTTGCCAGCAATTCTACTAATTGAAGTCTTGCTTTTGAAAAAAATATTTGATTGGCTGCCAATTTTTAACGCTCTTTTTATTATTCTATCATTAGCCTTTATAAAATTTAAAAGAAAAGAATGGGATTATTTTCTTTCAAATTTAAATATAAAACATTTTTATCGCAAACTAAATCCCATTTTTCTATTGGCTTTTTTTATCCTACTCGCAGTAATCGTAATCAATTTTTCAGTCTACCCATTTTTACCAGACAAGGACCCGCTTAAATGGATTTTCAGGCTTTCCACTTACTTTAATCAAAATTCTTTCAGTTCCCCTGAATATCGACCACTATTTCCCGCTACTGTTTTTATGTTTACAAATTTATTGGATATAGAAATATTTACTTTTTTCAAATATTTCCTACCTCTTATTTCGCTTTCAATTTTGCTTCCAATCTGGCTAGTCGCCAGAACATTTTCTTCCACTACAAAGCAACTTATTCTTTTGCTTTCAGCTATGATAACTCCAAATGTAATCTTGTATTCACAAACTGCAATGCCTCAAGCTTTCTTTATTTTTTTACTCTACTTTTTTATTTTTTTTCTAATTTACGGACATATCAAGAAAGACGATTTTTATTTTTATATAGCTGGCATTATATCTCTTGTATCTATCTTTTTCCATGAAATAGCCGTGGTTGTTTTTTTATTTTGGATTTTTGTATTTTTATTTTCAAGTCGAAAGCTCATTTTTGCAAATAAGCGTGATTTTTTTTATTTGGTTATAATTATTTTTTCTAATTATTCTTTATTAAAAATGGCTTTCGCTCAGAAGTGGTTAACTAGACTATTTCTTTGGATAGCTAACGCAAAGAGCAATTGGCAATTTCCAATGCTATATAAAAACATTGACGGTAATAATATGGGTTGGGAAACCTTGACTGGCGTTATCAAATATTATCTTTTTTATGCCGGTCCTTTTATTTTTGGCTTAACAGTATTTATATTATTTTTCTGCTTTTCAAAAAAAGATTTTTTAAAAAATATGTGGAATTATTTAAAATCTGACCGAAATATGTTTATCATCTTTCTCTGCTTTGCGACTTTCTTTTCGATTTCTGAAATATTTCCACGTTTTCCCGGAATTGCCCTTCTTCCGGATCGTTCGTGGGTATTTACTGGTATTTTTTTCAGCATTTTTTTATTTGCATTTATCAGAATTGAAGAACGGCTAAATCTGAATTTTAAAAAAATTTATATTTCTTTATTTTTTCTGTATTTTGTCGGTATTAGCGGGGCAATTTATATTAACTATCAAAAATCATTTTTAATTACGCAAGAAGAGTTGAGATCGGCAAATTGGATCAAAAAAAATTTGCCAGATAATCGTCTGATTTTTTCATATAAGCAAAACTTCATTGAATTTTATTCAGAATCAACTAATATTTCAATCACAAAAGATTTGTATTTTGGGAATGATTTGAAAAAAACAGAATTATTTATAGAAAAACGACTTCCGAAAATTTTAACAGCAGAAGAAGATGAATATTTTATTAAGTATAGAGATTATATGGGGGAAAAAATAAATGAAATCAATGCGAGTTTGAATAATAATGAAACCAATTCATATAAAAAAATAGAAACTACAACCAGTTTTGCTAAAGATATTATCAAAATATCAGGAGATTTTATCAATGGATTGCCGCCATCAAACTCACCTCACAAAAATGCTTATATTTATTTCTCCAAAGCAGAACCACGTAATCCCTATCTCCAACGACCGTATGAGAAAAATAGAAGCGTCGCTGAAAATGATATATTTATTTTTGATATTTATCCTGAAAAATTCCAGCGAATTTATCAAGCCAACAACGAAGAAGTTATTATTTGGAAAATATTATTTACCCCGTTAGAAAAAAATAACTAACCAGCAATAGCGTAATATATGGAAAATAATAATAAAAACTCTAATGGGGTGAAATTGCTAGTTTTTTCCCCCTATTATCCTCCCCACATTGGTGGATTGGAATCGCACGCGGATGAATTTAATAAATATCTATCTCAAAAAGGGATAGATATAACTGTTTTTACGCCTCGATTGCCCAAAATTGCGCCAGAACTGGAAGTTAAACACAACCAAGTTTCCATCGTAAGATTTCCGGCCTTTGAAATCATCCCCAACTATCCCCTGCCGAAATTTTGGAATGTAAGATTTTGGCAACTTTTTTTGGCTTTATTTAAAGAAAAATTTGATATCGTAATTTCTCGCACTAGATTTTTCAATACTTCGATTTTAGCTCTGATTTATGCTAAAATAAAGAAAGTGAAATGGATCCATATTGAGCATGGATCCGATTTTGTTAAATCGGGAGGAAAATTCTCTACCAGTGTCGCCAAAATTTATGACTATACTTTGGGAAAATTTGTTCTTAAAATGGCAAACGTCATCATTGCCAACTCAAACGCTTCAGCAAAGTTTTGCAAAAAATTATCCGGAAATATAAATTGTGAGATGATTTATCGCGGAGTAGAAACAGAAAAAATAATTTCCGCTTCTTCTGATTTAGAATTAAAAAACAAATATCCTAATTCTGTTATAATAACTTTTTTGGGACGGTTGTTTGACGGAAAAGGCGTGGCTGATTTGCTTTCGGCGCTTTCTCGAATTAAAAATAAAAATTATGTTTGTTTTATTATTGGCGATGGCCCAGAAAAGAAAAAACTGGAGACGCTAGCGGAAAAAATCGGGATAAAAGACAAGGTTATTTTTTTCGGATACAAAAAATTTGAAGATTATATCAAAATATTGAAAATTTCCGATATTTTCGTCAATCCCAGCTATACTGAAGGCTTACCTTCCTCCGTCATTGAAGCCGCGCTTTGTCGAAAAGCGATTATTGCAACTAATATCGGCGGCACACCAGAAATTATTATTAACCTCCAAAGCGGATTTCTAGTGGGATCCAACGATATAAAATTATTAACAGAAAAAATTGAAATTTTGATAAATAACAAGGAATTGCGAGAATCAATGGGCGCTAGCGCTTATCAAGAAGTTAAAAATAAATTCAACTGGAATGATTCCATTGAAAAATACCTAGAAATATTCTCTAAGCTAAAAGCTAAAAGCTAAAAGCTATTATTTTATGTGTGGAATAATCGGTAAAATTTATTTTAATAGCCGCACTGTTTCCGAGCGGGATATTTTGGTTATGAACGAAAAAATCCGGCATCGCGGACCGGATGACGGCGGGATTTATATTTCTCCCGACCAAAAAGTCGGCTTGGGCCATCGCCGTCTTTCGATTATTGATTTATCCCCTCTCGGCCATCAGCCGATGAATTATCTGAATCGCTATTGGATTGTTTTCAATGGAGAAGTTTATAATTTTCAAAAAAAAAGAGAAATACTTGAAAAAGAAGGCTACGTTTTTAAATCCAGAACTGACACGGAAGTTATTTTAGCGCTATATGATAAATATGGAAAAAATTGTTTGGAACATTTGCGAGGTATGTTTTCTTTTGCCATTTATGATGAAAAAGAAAAAACCATTTTTTGCGCCAGAGATCGAATCGGCAAAAAACCTTTTAAATATTATCTGGATGATAATGTTTTTATGTTTGCGTCCGAACTCAAGGCGATTCTTACCCAGCCGGAATATAAAAAAGAACCGGATTATATCGCTATCCATCATTATCTGACTTTGCAATATTGCCCCGCTCCCCTCACTGGATTTAAAGATCTCAAAAAACTGGAACCGGCCCATTATTTATTTATAGATTTAAAAAATAAAAAAGTTGAGAAAGAGAGATATTGGAAGTTAGATTATTCGAAAAAATTGGATCTTTCCGAAGAAGAATGGAAAAAAAGAATTATGGCCAAATTAAAAGAATGCGTAAAACTGCGGATGATTTCCGATGTGCCACTGGGCGCTTTTCTGTCCGGCGGCATTGATTCCAGCACTATTGTGGGACTGATGAGCCAGTTGTCCGCTAAACCAGTAAAAACTTTCTCCATTGGATTTGAGGAAAAAAAGTATAATGAATTAAAATACGCGAAAATTATCGCGGATAAATTTAAAACTGATCATACGGAATTTATCGTCAAACCCAATGCTATCGAAATGCTTCCAATGCTAGTCAAACAATACGAAGAACCTTACGCCGATTCCAGCGCTTTGCCGACTTATTATGTCAGCAAGTTAACACGAGAGTATGTCACCGTGGCATTAAACGGCGACGGCGGGGATGAAAATTTTGCCGGCTATGGAAGATATTCCATCCAAAAAATTGCTTTTTTTATGGAACATTTTAAATTATTAACCGACTATTTGCTATTACCTATCGGCCGATTTTTATCTACACATATAAAAAATACTTTCTTTGACCGATCCTATAAGTTCTTAAAAACTATTCCAGAAAAATATGATAGGCGTTATACTAATTACATTTGCTATTTTAGCAATGATGAGAAAAAATATTTATATTCTGAAAATTTTGAAAACGAGGTGATGAGAAATGATTCTTATAATATAATTTCCGAAAAATTTGCAGAATCAGGAGCTCAAAACAAAATCGATCAGACTTTATATGTTGATATTAACACATATCTGCCTGATGATCTTTTGGTAAAAGTGGACATAGATACAATGGCGGTTGCGTTGGAAGGACGTTCGCCCTTTCTTGATCATGAATTCCTTGAATTAACTGCCAAAATACCAGATAAACTAAAGTTAAAAGGATTCTTTAATAAAAAGTACATCCTTAAAAAAGCATTAAAAAAACTCATTCCAAATGAAATATTATATCGTCGTAAAAAAGGATTTAGCTTACCAATCAACAGATGGTTTCGTGAAACAGAACTCAAAAAATATGCGTATGATATATTGCTCTCAAAGAAAGCTCTTAGTCGCGGATTATTTAAACGCGAGACAATTAAAAACATCCTAAATACTCATGCCGTTACTAATATTAATTATGCCTATCAAATCTGGGCACTTTTAGTCCTCGAACTTTGGTTCAGGGAGTATTTTGATTAAATTAATTGAATCAATGAAAAAAATAATAATTTATATTTTCTTAGCAGCTGGAATTATTTTTTTTGTTATAAATATAATTGGTTTTTTTATTCCCTTAAAAAATCCTGATATATATTATGAAAAAACAGGATTTTCTAATGATATAATCCTTTCTTACAATGAAACAATCAATATTCTCGAATCAATTCCACAAGAGGATACTAAAAAATATGTAGAAATAGTTAATAAGACATTTAATGATGGTCTGGCACAATATTGGGACGACGCTGGCCTTAAAAAATATAACATCACGGTTCCTATATATGAAAACTACATTCTCTTTGCACTCGCGCATATTCTGCCGTCTAAATATGCAACGCTTTTTAAAAAATATGAATACTGGAATTATAAAAAAGCATTAGAAAGAGGGATTGGCCTCTGTTCTCAGCATACTATTGCAATCGCTGATTTTTTAAATAAAAAAAGAATAGAAACACAAATAGTTGGTTTGGGAGGCCATGTAGTTGCAACAGCAAAGGTAGATAAGGAAAAAAATGAGTGGTGGGTACTTGATCCTGACTTTGGAATAATTATTCCGTATAGCATAAAAGAGATTGAAAGTTCGCCGAATATTGTAAAAAAATATTATACAGACAAAGGCGCTATTGTAGAAACAATTATCGCTATTTATGAAAAAACTGGAAATTCTATTTGCCCATTAGGCATAAAAGGCAACCTTAGTAAGTTAGGATTTTCAGGATATTGCGGGTGGAAGCAAATTATACAAATTTTTATTGAGGATACTTCATATTTATTTAAATGGATTATTCCAATATTTTTAGTAATGCCTTTTTTTATCTTTTACATAAAAAACATAATGAAAAAAAATAATGCACAATAAGAAAGGAGCGTTATGCTTAATATCGGAAGTTAAAACTGAATTAGAAGGACGTAAATTAATATTATACTGCAAAAATTAATCAATTTTTACAAAAAAATTTAAATCAACTTCTTGCGCGTAATTGACAATATTGTTGAATTAAAATACAATTAAAAAAATAATTATTAAAAAATGATCAAAAGAATTGTTGGAAATATTTTAAAGAAACTAGGATATCAAATTTCAATAACTAACTTTAAAAAGCCTTTCGAACTGGACGTGGAAGAGGAGTTTAAAGATATTTTTTTCAAAACAAAACCATACACGATGACATCCTTGTCGAGACTTTATTCTTTTTATAAGGCAACTCAGTATGTAATCGACAATAACATTCCCGGCGATATTGTTGAATGTGGAGTATGGAAAGGTGGAAGCATGATGGCAAGCGCGCTAACATTGATGAACAAAAACAATGCGCAAAAACAGCTTTTTCTTTATGACACATATGAAGGAATGAGCGCTCCGACAGAAAAGGATAAACCTTTAATATCAAAAAGAGATACGCTAGACAAATGGAAGGAAATGCAGAGTGAAGGATTTAACGAATGGTGCTACTCTCCTCTGGAGGAAGTTCAAAAAAACTTATACTCAACCAACTATCCGAAAGAAAAAATTACATTTATAAAGGGAAAGGTTGAAGAAACAATTCCCAACATAATCCCAGAAAAAATTTCTATCTTAAGATTAGACACGGATTGGTATGAATCAACTTACCATGAATTAATGCATCTCTTCCCCAGACTTTCTAAAGGCGGGGTTCTGATTATTGATGACTATGGCCATTGGAAAGGATCGCGCGAAGCAGTTGACAAATATCTAAAAGAAAATGAGATATCAATGCTTCTAAATAGAATCGACTACACTGGCAGAATTGGAGTAAAAGTCTTTTAAATAAAATCCCTAATTTTCCCCAGAGGGATTATTTACACGCAAAGCTTATAATTTTTCTAAGGCGTTTTTCCAGACAAGAACATTCTTTTCTATGCTGTGTTCATTCAAGATGTATCTTCCGATATTTTGGGATTTTTCTTTCCAAATTTCTTTTTCATTGATTAATTTATCAAGGTAGATTTTCATTTTTTTCATATCCCCGTTCGCATAATAGCCCAGCCTTTTATTTTCAATAATATTATCGGGATTAACTTTGTAGTATAGTACTGGCGTATTCCCGAATCCGCTTTGTAACAAAGTGAATGTGAAGCCTTCATATTCGGAAGTATTAATAAAAACTTTGGCTTTTTCAAAATAAGGCTGGATTTTCCCAAAAACAACTCCGGGAATAAAATTCAGATTTCTGATTGTCAGAGCTCGTTTTTTGATAGTTTCAAAAAATTCCGACTCCTCGTTCTTTTTTGGCATTATCATCAAAAATTTTTGGGAAGGAAAACTTTCAGCCAAGTCTAAGAACAATTGGGGATTTTTCCATTTCTCGCCCCTAGCTACCCACAAAATGTATTCCTTATTTTGTATGTTAAATTTGCCTTTTTCCAATCCATAAGGAACAAATATTATATTTTTTTTAAGCTTATCTCCGTATGTTTTTCGCAATAATTCTTTGTGACTTTCGACACTGGTGAAAATAGTGGCTGCATTCAAAAGTCCGTACTCATAAATTTTTCCCCGAAATCCATTTTTTTCGACATATTCGCGATTGCAATCAATTTCATGGGCGGTTCGATAAATAAATTTCTTTTTAAAAATTTTGCAAAATAAGGCGGTAATGCCCGTTTCTGGTCCGGCTGGAGCACAAATGTAAAAATTCGCATTGGCTTTTTTCAGAGCTCGAAAAAGCATAATTGGTGCTATTAAAAAATGCCATAGATCGCGTTTCAGTTGCATAGCCTTAAAAACTTTTATATTTCCAAAAGTCTCCATTTTTTCTTGCTGTCCAAAGTTTGCAGTAACGAAAGAAACTGAAACATCTTTAAATTTTGAGAGATGCTTACCGACTAAAAAAAGATCTAGCTCTGCGCCACCCACCCTTCCGATCTTTCCGTCACTAAAAAAATAATAGGAACGGGTAGAAACGATGCAAATTTTTAGCATATCCTTGTGAATCAATATTTACTGTGTTATTATAGCATAAGATGCAAAAGTTAATAGTTTTTAAAAAATTTGATGTTTTCCAAAAACAATACGGCCAAAGAATATGTCTTGAGGAGTGTCGCTGAAATTATACAGGAAAAACCCGCTGTTTCAATCCTGGATTTTGCATGTGGCACATGCTTAATCTGGAAAAGTTTTTTTGAAAAATTCGGAAATATTAATTTCAGTGGCTTTGATTTCAATGCCGAATCCATACGAACCGCCAGAGAAAAATTTCCGAGTTTCAAGGAAAAAATTTTTGTCCTTGATGGTCAGCAAAATTTACCCTTTATCAACCACTTTGACATAATCACGACTTTCAGCTCTCTTGAACATGTATTGGACAAACGAGCTTTCCTTGAAAATATTAAAAAATTACTAAAGTCAGAAGGAATAGCATTTATAAATTACGATCATGGACATTTTAGAAAAGGACTTTTCAACGATTTGATAAATTTTTTGTCGCAATTAATCGCAAAAATTGGAATTACCGAAAAATATTTCACAAAAAAAGTAGAAATTGAAGAAATAAAGGAAATACTTAAGGAAATTGAGCTCGAGATAATGGACATTAAATTTTTCAACGTTCAAGAACTTAAAACGCTATACAAAAAAATTCCTGATTTGAAGTTGATCGAAAATTGGTATGAATATGAAATAACCCTAAATAGCTATTCAAATAAAAAGTTTTTAGAGGAAAAATTATCATCAGTTGTCATGCAGGTCAGAAAAAATGGATAAAAAAATACTTATTTGTACTGGCATATTTCCTCCGCAAATAGGTGGTCCGGCCACTTATGTTTTAAAAATGGCGGAAAAAATTTCAAAAAATAGCATCGCTAACGCCATAATCACCTACAGCGATCAGAAAGATAACGAAAAATATGGATTAGATGTTTATAGGGTTGATTGGACTTTTTTTATTCTCACTTATTTAAAATACTTTTTTAAGGTTTTGGCAATTGGAAAAAAATTCGATATTATTTTTTTACAAGGATCATTTTTAGAGGGAATTCCTACAATTTTTGCCAATTTTTTCCTAAAAAAGAAGGTTATAATTCGGATCGGAGGGATTTATTCATGGGAAGCATCTTTTAACCGGAAGTGGACGACTGACTTTGCGGATGATTTTTTGAAAAATAAGCAAAAATTTCTTCCTGAAATGTTCAAAAGAATTGATCGGTTTGTTATTTCAAAATGCAACAAAATTATCGCCAATAGCCATTATATTAAAAAGCTTCTCATTTTGAACAAAGTTGACCCTATGAAGATTGAAGTGGTTTATAATCCGGTCGACAGTCCGCATTTTGAAAAAATTTCCAAAAATGAATACAAGGAAAAACTTGGGATTTCCGACAAAAAAGTGCTTCTTTATGTCGGCAGATTTGTGCCTTGGAAAAATCTAGCTAGATTGATTGGGTTTTTTCAGGAATTGAGTAGCGAGTATGCCCTTGTTTTTGCCGGAGACGGTCCAGAAAAAGAAAAATTGATGAAATTGGCGGAAAAAAATCTGAAACAAAAAATTATTTTTTTAGGAAAATTGGAAAAATCAGAGTTAAACAAGGCTTATCAAATAGCGGATATTTTCGTCCTTATCAGTTCCTTCGAGGGCTTAAGTCATGTGTTAATTGAGGCTATGAAGTTCAATTTGCCAATCATTTCTTCCAACATAGAGCCCAATACAGAAGCATTGGAAGATTATGGTAATTGTCGGATAATAGATATCAATAAGGCAGAATTTTTATCAGCAGTTAATTTTTTAAAAACTACCGATTTAAAAAGTTCTAAGCAAATGGATAAATTTGAATTTGAAAATATCTATAAAAAAACTATGGAAATTTTATGCGAGTAATCAGTATTTCATTAGACAGCAAGATATGCGATAACAAATCCCCTGTTTTTAAGAGAATGAAGGATTACGCAACTTTGACCGATGAGATGCACATAATTTGTTTTACTACAGATAAACAGCTACCCGAATTGATTGATGGCAACCTTTTTGTCTATCCTACAAACTCAAGGACACAGCTAAATCAAATTTTTGACGCTTATAAAATAGGAAAAAAAATAATTAAAAAGAGGAATTTTGGAAAAAATGATTCGATCATCACGACACAAGACCCATTCGAATCTGGCGTTGCGGGATATTTGCTAAAATTGAAGTTTGGCCTTCGACTTAATATCCAGGATCATGGAAATGTTTTTGAATCAAATTACTGGTGGAAAAAATCTATTTTTAATTTTTTAAGATATCCTTTAGGAAAATTAATGATCAAAAAATCGGATAGCATCAGAACTGTATCCTTAAGAGAGAAAAAATATATAGAAAAAACCATGAATTATAATCATGAAAAAATAATCAACTTCCCCATATTTATTGATTGGGAGAAAATATCCGCATATGAGCCGAAATTCAATCTTAAACAAAAATATCCGGGATTTGATTTTTACATGCTAACTCTTTGCCGTCTGGAAAAAGTTAAAAATATTCCGCTTCTTCTTGATTCATTTTCTAAAATAATCAAAGAATTTCCAAAAACATTACTAATAATAGTAGGAGGAGGCTCTCAAAAAAATAGTATCTCTAACATAATTAGGCACAAAAATTTACAGAAAAATGTAGTTATGGAAAATTGGACGGATGATCCGATAAGCTACTATAAAACAGCCGATCTATTCATATTAACAAGTTTTTCTGAAGGATGGGGATTGACTATTATGGAAGCTGCCGCCTCAAAATGTCCGGTTGTAATGACTAACACTGGATGTTCCAATGAATTCATTTTTAATGAAAAAAATGGATGGATCGTAAATATAAATGATGCGAACGAGCTTTTT
>Ga0066631_10000575_pt1 | contig 12129 bp, 9 predicted proteins | sample CryGeyCG2014_300_FD_59502 | JGI IMG/M metagenome (GOLD analysis project Ga0066631, IMG submission 59502) | Groundwater microbial communities from aquifer - Crystal Geyser CG02_land_8/20/14_3.00 | ecosystem: Environmental > Aquatic > Deep subsurface > Groundwater | place: USA: Utah: Grand County... | reverse complement strand
ACCATCACGATGCTTGGGAATTAGATGCTAAATTAGAAAGAGCGATGGATGCCTTGCGTTGCCCCGAAGGAGATACTCCAATATTAAATCTTTCGGGCGGTGAACGTCGCCGTGTTGCTTTGTGCCGTTTGCTTTTATCTGAACCTGAAATTCTTTTATTAGATGAGCCTACCAACCATTTGGATGCAGAATCTATTGATTGGTTGGAACAGCATTTACAACAATACAAAGGTACCGTTATTGCAGTTACGCACGATAGATATTTTCTTGATAATGTGGCAGGTTGGATTCTCGAATTAGATAGGGGAGAAGGCATACCATGGCAAGGGAATTACTCTTCTTGGTTAGAACAAAAAACAAAACGTCTTGCTGCTGAAGAAAAAACAGAAAGTAAACGTCGTAAAACTTTAGAACGAGAATTGGAATGGGTTAAAATGGGAGCTAAAGGACGTCATGCAAAAGGAAAAGCAAGACTCTCTGCTTACGATCAATTGTTGAACGAAGACATAAAACAAAAAGAGGACCGTTTAGAAATGTTTATTCCGAATGGTGCACGACTCGGAAACGTTGTTATTGAAGTACAAAATGTTTCCAAAGCTTTTGGTGATAAGTTGCTCTACGAAAATTTAAATTTTTCATTACCACCTGCTGGAATAGTTGGAATTATCGGTCCTAACGGTGCTGGCAAAACTACATTGTTTAGAATGATTATGAATCTTGAAAAACCTGATGCAGGTAATTTTAAAGTGGGAGAAACAGTTACTATTGGTTATGTTGACCAAAGTCATGCGGACATAAATCCTGAAAAAACGGTTTGGCAAGTGCTTTCTGGTGAAAATGAAATTATTAATATTGGCGGAAGACCAATGAATTCAAGAGCTTATGTTTCTAAATTTAATTTTAGTGGGGCAGACCAAGAAAAGAAATGCGGAGTGCTTTCGGGTGGTGAACGCAATCGCCTCCATCTTGCGATGACGCTGAAACAAGAAGCCAATGTATTGCTATTAGACGAACCTACCAACGATATTGATGTTAATACACTTCGTGCTTTAGAAGAAGGTTTAGAAAGCTTTGCAGGCTGTGCCGTTATTATTACCCACGACAGATGGTTTTTAGACCGTATTGCTACTCATATTCTCGCTTTTGAAGGCGATTCACAAGTATATTTCTTCGAAGGTTCTTATTCTGAATATGAAGAAAACAGAAAGAAACGTCTGGGTGATGAAGCCCCTAAGCGAATAAGATATAGAAAACTAAAAAAAGATTAATAAGTTATTCCTTTATAATAATTTGATTGAAAATTATGATGCAATAAGCTTGATTAGAATCAAAAATAAATATTCCCAAAATAGGATACTTATAAATATTATTTATAATTTAGCAGCCACTTATTTTATACAATTATTATAACATTATTTTATATAGATATGGAAAACATTGATTGGAAAAACTTGCCATTTGGTTATTTTAAAGCCGATTACAATATTCGCTGCTATTGGAGAGAAGGCGAATGGGGCAAAATTGAAATTTCTTCTTCCGAAACCATTAATATACATATTGCAGCAACCTGCTTACATTATGGACAAGAAGCTTTCGAGGGCATGAAAGCTTTTAAAGGCAAAGACGGTAAAATAAGAATTTTTCGCTGGGAAGAAAATGCCAAACGTATGCATAACTCTGCAGATGCTTCTATGATGGCTGCTGTTCCTAACAACCTATTTAAAGAAGCGATTGTTAAAGCCGTGAAATTAAATGAAAAATATGTTCCTCCTTTTGGTAGTGGAGCTTCTTTATACATTCGCCCTTTGCTAATTGGCACTGGTCCTCAAGTAGGTGTTAAACCTGCTAAAGAATTTATGTTCTTGGTTTTTGTGGGTCCAGTTGGTCCTTATTTTAAAGAAGGTTTTAATCCTGTTAGCATTCAAATTGCTCGCGATTACGACCGTGCTGCCCCTTTAGGAACTGGTCATGTTAAACTCGGCGGTAATTATGCAAGTAGTTTAAAAGCTTCTGAAAGAGCCCACGATGAAGGCTTTTCTTCTGTTTTGTTTTTGGATGCCAAAGAAAAAAAATATATCGATGAGTGTGGCCCCGCCAATTTCTTCGCAATAAAAGGTAATTCATATATTACTCCAGATTCTACCTCTATTTTGCCTTCTATTACTAATAAAAGTTTAATTGATTTAGCCAAAGAGATGGGTATGAATATTGAAAAGAGACATGTACCTGTAGAAGAACTTGCTAATTTTGATGAAGTTGGTGCTTGTGGTACTGCCGCTGTGATTTCTCCTATCAAAAAAATTGTGGATAGACAAACTGGAAAGGTATATGAATATTGCAAAGATGGCAAAGTAGGTCCCGTTTCTCAAAAATTGTACGACCGATTATTGGGAATTCAAACCGGAGAAGAGAAAGACAAATTTGGTTGGAATTACATCGTTGAATAATTTCTTTAAAACATTTGGTATAACGTAATATACTGATTTAGGGTTTTTAATTTTGAGCATAGTTTAGCTTTGAGTTTTAAACCCTAAATTATTTTTATACCATTTGCATTCAAAAAGATAATCCCAAACCGAAATCCAAAGCAACAATAAAAATAATTTTGTAATTTTACCCAGCAAGTTATTTCATAACATGCACAAACATTAAGCAAAATTTTTATAATGATGAATATAATAGCATATAGTACCGAAAAATTCCTTAAAAACGCTGCCAATCGACATAAAGCATTCTATTTTAATTACTACACTGCCGAAAACAATAATTTTGAAGAAGCAACCAATAAATGGGCTGATAAAAAGGAGTTATTAATAACAATTTCTTCGGAAATTAACGATGGTAACCTTACTTGGCAAAATCAAAGTTTTTTAAATAACGAAAAAAACTTAAGTGGCGTTGAGTTTAATAAACTTCATGCAAACAAACCTTTGCAAGCGCTACATTTTACAAATATGGAGTATTCTTTATTTAATGCTTGCAAAATTAATGTTATTTCCGATTCTAAAGATAAATTTCACGACCAACCTCCTGTTTTTTTGGGTAGCAAACTAAACCATAGTTATTTCAAAAATTGTGTTTTTCAAAACGTTTCCTTCCTTACGGGTGAGTTTCAAAATATTGTTTTTTATAATTGCACTTTCGAGCATGTCTCTTTCAATAAACACAACGATGGTATTTATAAAAATATTTTTTTCCAAAATTGCATTTTTACCAAAGTAGATGTGGAGAATCTTAAATTAAAAAGCTTCTGTTTTTGGGGTAATTGCTCTTTTGAAGGATTAAAATTTGGATTAAATACCTTTCCTAAAAAAGAAATTATTGGTAAAAACATCATCGATTTATGCAAAAAATGGGACGAAGCATCCTTTGAAACCCGAAAACAGCATCGTTATATGGGTGGTCATTACAATAAAATTGAAATAGAAACAGTAAGCGACGAAAACGCTTCAGAAAGGGTTATTAAATATGCATCTACCAAAAACTGTTACGATGGTTTAATTGAATTATATAAATACATTTTCGATTACGAAGACAAATTTGGCGAACATGGACTTTCTTTAAAATTAAATCATTATTTTAAATGGCTACTTGACGAAAGAGACAAGCTAAATAATAAAAAGCACATCCATCGCCGTATCTTTTTATCTCGCTATATTTTAGGGTATGGTATTAAAGCTGAAAAACCTTTTTATGCTTACCTGTTAATGATTTTAATTTTTTCTTTCTTATATGTTTTTACAGGCTTAAAAATAGATAACCAATCTATTCATCATTACAACCTACTCGATTTCTTCCAATCTAATCAAACTTTATACGATTATGGCTATGCCTTGTACTTTAGTGTCGTTACATCTACAACCATTGGGTTTGGAGACATCCGACCCGATAGCGGTATTACAATGACACTTGCTTGTATTCAAGGATTATTAGGTATTTTTCTTACAACCATGTTCACTGTTGTTTTTGGACGGAGGTTTTTTAAATAACCATCTATTCATCTATTTTATTTGTAAATTTGTTAAAAACTAAAAAAACATGAAAAAACTAACTTTATCTTTAATTTGTTTGTCATTTATTTTTTTGACAGCACAATCACAAATTGTAAACATTGCAGATGTTAATTTTAAAAAAGCCTTGATTGAGCAAGGAGTAGATAAAAACAATGATGGGCAAATACAGCAGAGCGAAGCTCAGCAAATAGATTCTTTAAAATTTATTGATATTTCTATTGAAAGTTTATCTGGAATTGAGGCTTTTACAAGTTTAACAAAATTAATTTGTTCTAACAACCAACTTAAATCCATTGATGTTTCTAAAAACATTGCTTTAAAATATTTATGGTGCTACTATAACGAGCTTACAACCATCGATATTAGCAAAAATACGGCTTTAATCAATTTAATTTGCTCCAACAATCTTCTTACAACCATTGATATTAGCAATAATACATTTTTAACTAATCTAATTTGCTCTAACAATCAACTCAAAATCATTGATATTAGCAAAAATGTTAATCTAACAAGTTTAATATGCTCCAACAACCAGCTCACTTCCATTGATGTTAGCCAAAATACCAATTTAACCTATTTATATTGTTACAATAACCTATTTACTTCTATTGATGTAAGCAAGAATACGGCTTTAATATATTTATGGTGTTATAATAACCAACTCAAAACCATTGATATTAGTAATAATACTGCATTAACAGAATTATATTGCTACAACAATCAAATTACATACTTAGATTTTAGCAAAAATAACGCTTTAACTTATTTGTATTGCTACAACAACCAGCTTACAAATATTGATATTAGCAAAAATTCAAATTTAATAGAATTAAATTGCAATAAAAATAAACTCACACACCTAAATATTAGCAAAAATATGCTTTTAACTGCCTTATATTGTTTAGATAACCCTAATTTAAAAACAATCTGCTTAAATAAGAGTCAATTTTCTTTCACCAAAACCAATGCAGACAATTGGCAAAAAGATCAACTAACTTCTTGGGATGCTGATTGTAAGTAATTTAATAAGGTTTTGTTTATGAATATTGGAGATAGGTTAATGCCCTACGGGCGACCACTTTGCTTTTGTGATTATCTTTTTTTATTGATATTAAAGCCCAAACGGGTTATTCTATTCAGATAAAAGTTTAAATTATAATGATATGCATTATATGTTGTTTTATCTTTTCCCCGTGAGGGAATAATATCAATAGAATCAAAATTCAAGCATTTTCTTTTTTCCAGAGGGAATATACATTAGCGAACAGAACATATTATAAAATAAAAGCTTAATATTTTCCACATTATTATAAAACAGAACCTTTAATAATAATAAAATTACAATATGTCCATTTTAAAATGATGACTAAATTTATTCCGTTTTAAAATCTTGATGATGTTTTTTACAAATAATTTGAGCAACATCCCTTGCGGTTTTTATGGCAATAGGCAAGCCCCCACCAGGCACAGACCAATGGCTGGCAAAATAAAATTGCTTAAGTCCCGGCAATTGATAAGCAATGGGTGAAGCAGCCATTAAATCTTGTTCTGGCAACCAGCCCTGCACACTCCCTTTCCAGTTGTTGGTATATCTATAATAAGTTGCTGGAGTGGCAATATCAATTACTTCAATATATTGTTTGATATTTCCAAATTTGTTTTCCAAAATACCAATCACCTCTTCAGCAAATGTTTCCTTATTTTTAAGATAGTTTTCTTTGTCATTACTACGCATAGCAATCCAATAATCGCTATTACGCGTACAAAAGCTCACAGAAACCACCGTTTTCCCTTCACTCGTTAAGTGGGGGTCATAATTATAAAAATGAACCTCAATCCTATTATATATTGTCCCATCAGGCGAAACCAATTCATGTTCGAGCGGAAACCTAAATAAATGAGGCTCGTCTTTAAAACTTCGCGATATCCCCAACGAAATTAAAACCATAGAATAAAAAACACGTAATTTCTTTTGCGATCTTAGCTCCACAATCTTTTTATCTAAAAACTTCCCATCCAAAGCCTCAAAAACAGTATAATGCCAATCGGCAGCCGAAATAGTAATTTCCGAAAAATCTTTTGTGCCATTGCCCAGCAACAAACCCTTTGCAATACCATTTTCTGTGATTATTTTTTCAACTGCATTCGAAAAATTAATTTTGCCACCTAATGAAACATACTTTTCCTCCATCTTTTTGGCAAATAGATAAGAGCCACCTATAGGATAACCAGCACATTTATTATCACAAAAAGCAAGAGGCACTGATATAAGAATCAATTTCAAATTTTCTCCATCAAACAACAGCTCAAAAGCCTCTTTGATAAACGGGTTTTTTAATCTCTTGGCAAAAGAGTAATTGGTAACTTTCCTCCATTTCAAATACAAAAACACAAAGGGCAAATATTTAATATAAATTGCATAATCTTTGATACTTCGGTATCCAGGAATTTTATCTACCAATGGAGGCAAACTATACTTCTGTATTTCTCGAATCGATTGTGTAAACTTTTTAATCGTTCTTGCATCTTCAGGAGCATGCTCTATCAAATAATCCTCCAATTGCTTAATATCTGTATATAAATGAAAAACTTTGCCGCCATATTTATCCGTATGCTGCTTTAATTCGAAATCAATTTTGGTTTGGTGGTTCACAAAATCAACAGACTGCATATCTATAAGTTCGCACCATAGCTTATAAAAGGGACTATATTTGTTGGAACCCATCAACCAATGCAAGCAGCCATCGAAAGTATAATCGCCCCGTTTCCAACTGGTGCACAAACCGCCTGAAGTAGCATTTTTTTCAAATATTTGAGTCTCAAAACCATTCATTTGCAAGTAACATCCAGCCGACAAACCCGAAACACCCGCACCAATTATGTTTATTTTCATTGAATAACTATTTAAATGAACAGATTTGCATTAATAAAAAAAAATACTGCAATTTAACCCTTTTTACTTATTTGTTCAAGCAATTCTGGCTTAAGAATGGTAATTTCCTTTGCCTTTAAATCAATAATTCCTTCATTGCATAAATCAGTTAATATACGACTAATACTTTCTCTCGAAGTTCCAATCAAATCCCCCAATTCATTTCGAGATAAAGGCAAAATAAAAGTATTTTTGTGGTAGATATGCTGCGATAAACTCAATAATGTTTCGGCAATTCTCCCTGGTATTTGCTTTTGCGATTGATTTACACAACGCAAGTCATCAAGTAGCTCATTTCTACACAAATCAATAATTAATTCATACGCAAATTTGCCATTATCATGGATAAGTTTTTTAAAATGATTAGCATCAATAAAACAAACAGAAGTATCTTCAATGGCAGTAGCTGAATATTGATTGATTTTATCACCAAAAGTAGTAGGAATCCCTAAATATGAAGGAGCTTTAACAATCCTTAATATTTTTTCTTTGAAAGGACCTTGCATGTGAACTTTTGCCAAACCAGTTTTTAAAAAAATAATATTCGTTGAATAAGAGTTTTGTTTAAAAATAAGGTCTCCTTTTTTAAAATTTACTTCCACTCTATTTTGAGTCATGTATTCAAGCTCTGATTCTTTTAACAATCTTGCTGCAGGCGATTTATTGATACAATCTTTGCAATTTAGTTCTTTCATAATATTGAAAGTAAAATTATTAAACGAATACTTTTAATCTCAGGCACTCCATTCGCAAGGCACTTTAAGTACTTCTTTTACTTTTGTCTTCATTTCATAAATAGTAAAGATAAATGAAATAAAATTAATGTGAGCTAAATCACATTTATTTTTGTTAAATTTCACAAGAAATTTGTAAAAGAGATTAAATTTTAAATTACTTTTGCAATATATATATATAAATATTTAAATATTTAAAAAAAAAACATTATGACTATAGAATTAGAAGAACAAATTAAAGAATTGCAAAAAAAAGTGGCAAAATTAGAGCAAAACAGAAAAGACCAATTATCAATAGCTGTTGTTTCGGGTGACTTTGATAAAATATTAGCAGCCATGGTTATTTCAATTGCAGCCGCTGCTTCCGATACCAAGGTAAAATTGTTTTTCTCCTTTTGGGCGTTATCTGCACTTAGAGACCCTCATAAAAGTGCTAAGGGGAAAAATTTTATTTCAAAGATGTTTGGGTTTATGTTGCCTAACGGAAGAAACAAATTGAAATTATCAAAATTAAATATGGCAGGAATGGGTCCTGTAATGATTAAATATTTAATGAAAAAACAAAATGTATATTCAATAGACCAAATGTTTAAAGAAGCTGGAGAGCTTGGTATTGAAATAATAATTTGTGAAATGTCAATGGGATTAATGGGATTTAAAAAAGAAGAAATGATAGATTATCCTCATCTTAGTTACGCAGGAGCTGCAACATTTGTTGCCGATGCAAATGAAAGTAGTGCCCAATTATTTATATAAACAAAACAATTAAAAATTTAAAAAAATTAAAAATATGACAACAGAAGAATTAAAAAACTTAGCTATAGCAAAGTCTATTGATGCCCGTGGAACGGCTTGCCCTGGTCCACTTTTAGAAGCAAAAAAAGCCATTGGAACCGTAAAAGCTGGCGATATTTTGGAAATATTATCTGCTGATGAAGGTACCAAAAGCGATATCCCCAAATGGTGTAACAAACAAGGTCATGAATATCTTGGTGCTATTGATGAAAATGGATACTTCAAAGTTTATATGAAGAAAAAATAAACAATTTTATGGCTGAAAAAAACATGAAAAGTGCTAAAATATTAGTCTTTTCAACCGAAAAAATAAGTGACCCTGCCATTGATATGGCAGGTTTACTTAAACTACATTATCCACCTACCGTATATACGATAACAGTCCCTTGTTCGAGTGGCATAAAATCAAGATGGATTATGCATGCTTATGAAAAAGGATTTGATGGCGTATTTATAGCTGCAGATGGTAGCGATTGCATATTTGGGGAATCTTGTACAGAAAAAACTGGACATATTGTAAGCCGAACTCATGAATTGATGAAACAGAATAAAATTGAACCTGCACGTTTGAAAATGGCAGCTATTTGTTCTGTTTGTAGCGAATCGTTTGTTAAGCAGATAAAAAGTTTTAATGAGTATTTACTTAAAAATTCAAACTCGTAATGATAAGTAAACAAAAAATCACTTCGTTTGATGCTCTAATTATTGGTGGTGGTATTGCAGGTGGTGAAGCCGCCTTAAATATAGCCAATACTGGCTATAAAGTATTGCTAATTGAAAAAGACCTCTCTATTGGTGGAAAAATGATATTATTGAGTAAAGTTTTTCCTACTTTAGATTGTGCAGCTTGTATAACCACTCCTAAGGTCTCTGAAATTTCTAGACATCCCAATATCACTCTTTTTACTAGCTGTGAAGTTAGTAAAATCAATAAAATTGATGAAAACAATTTTGAAGCAACAATTATTAAAAAACCACGCTATGTGGTAATAGAAGATTGTACTGCTTGCCAATTATGCGAACAAGCTTGTCCTGTGAGCGTTCCCGACGAATATCAATTTAATCTTGTTGGGCGTAAAGCTGCATTTATCCCTTTTAGCATTGCCAGCCCAAAAGCAGCAGCTATTGACATTGAAAATTGTATCTTGTGTGGTGCTTGTGAAAAGGTTTGCCCTACTAATTGTATTGATTTTACGCAGGATACAGAAGAATATCAAGTTCACATTAATACCGTTATTTTAGCAACTGGTTTCAAATTGTTTGACCCGCTTCTAATGCCTCGATACGGCTATGGGCTTTACAAAAATGTTATTACATCTATGCAAATGGAACGCGAGTTAGCCCCAACTAGACCATTTAACACGATATTAAGACCAAGTGACGGCAAAGTACCCGATAAAATAGCTTATGTGTTATGCACAGGCTCAAGAGATGCTTCTATTGGAAACCCAATTTGCTCTCAGATTTGCTGCATGTATTCCATCAAACAGTCGCAATTGCTTATGGGAGCTTTGCCAATGGCTGATGTAACTATATATTATATTAACATTCGCTCTTTTGGCAAAGGCTTCGAAGAGTTTTACCAACAAGCAAAAGGAATGGGCGTTAATTTTGTGAAAGGAAAGATTGGTAAAATTTCAGAAAAAGAAAATGGTAATCTTATTCTTCGATACGAAGATATCAACGAAAATAGGGTTAAAGAAGCAGAACACGATATGGTTGTTCTATCAGTTGGTGTTCTTCCCAATCAAGATGCTACCAAGTTATTCAAGACAGATGAATTAAAACTCGACCCCTATAAATTTATCCATCAAGTAGATTCGCTCTTAAGCCCTGCCAAAACGAGCATTGATGGAGTATTTGTTGCAGGAACGGCATCTGGTCCAATGGATATTCCAGACTCAATTCTATTCGCAGGTTCTGCATCATCAGAAGCTATAAGTTATTTAATACAACACAAATGAAAAAGAAAATAGGCGTTTATATTTGCCATTGTGGAGGCAACATTTCCGATTACGTGGATGTTGAAAAAGTAAGACAGGCTATTGAAAATGAAGAAGGAGTTTCATTGGCTAAAACAACCATTTTTGCTTGCTCTGATTCTAACCAAAAAGACATGGTTGCTGATATTAATACAAATCAATTAGATGGAGTAGTTGTGGCTTCTTGTTCTCCAAAACTCCACCTTATTACTTTCAGAAATGTCTGTGAAAGAGCCAATTTAAACAAATATAATTATGTTCATGCCAATATTCGTGAGCAAGTGTCTTGGGCTCATTCAGATGATAAACTAGGAGCAACCGAAAAAGCAATTCATATTGTTAAAGCAGCTATTGCTAAAGTTCGCTATGCCGAATCATTAGAACCAAACAAAATTGTTGCTCAAAAAGCAGTAGCTATTATTGGAGGCGGAGTTGCGGGTATGAAAGCTGCAATTGCTTTATCCGACAAAGATTGCCCTGTATATCTTATCGAAAGAGAGTTTTTTATTGGCGGAAGAGTGGCTCAGTGGGATACTATGTTTACAACCAATGAAACAGGGAAGGAAGTAGTTACAAAATTATACAATAATCTTATTTTACGACCCAATGTTACCATTTTTACAGGAGCGGAAGTCATTAAAAATGTAGGGAGTATTGGCGATTTTAAATTAAAAGTAAAAATTGCCCCTCGTTATATAAAAGATAAATGTAAGGAAGGCAATTTACAAAAGGCGATTGATGCCTGTCCTGTTGTGCTTCCCGATGAATTCAATTTCAACATTACTACTAGAAAAGCAATTTATCATAATTTCCCCAGCGAATACCCACAATCGCCAGTTATAGATATAAAAAACTGTACCCGTTGCGGTAAATGCGAGCAAATATGCGAAAATATTGACTTTTCTCAAAAAGAAGAAATTCTTGATATCAATGTAGGTTCAGTACTAATGGCAACTGGTTTTGACCCTTATACCCCTAAAGATGGCGAATTTGGATATAATGAAGTTGACAATGTAGTTACTTTGCCTCAATTTAAACGAATGATTGAACTTAGTGATAAAAAGTTATTATTCAAAGAAAAAGAAGTTAAAAATATTGCATATATCTATTGCGTTGGCAGTAGGCAAGCAGAAGGCGAAAATACATATTGTTCCCGATATTGCTGCACATCAGCCATTCACTCTTCGCTTTTAGTGAAGAAAAAATTTGCTAATATTTACAACTATCATTTTACACGAGGCATAAGAACCTATGGAAAACAAGAGGTTTTGTATGCAGAATCGTCTCAACAAGGCGATATTTATATGCAATCATACGAAGATGCATTGCCAATAGTATCTCGTATTAATGATAAAACGATAGTTAAAATAAATGATATATTAACTGGTGGTAAAGAAATTACGGTGGAAGCCGATTTAATAGTACTTGTTACAGGAATGGTGCCACGAGCCGATAATTCGGTGGGTGCTCTTTTTAAATTACCAAAAGGTAGAGATAATTTTTTCAATGAAATTCACATGAAACTACGCCCTGTGGAAACATTTATAGATGGTGTAACTATTTCTGGTGCTTGTCAGGGACCAAAAAATATTATGGAATCTGCTAATTCCGCCCTTTCAGCAGCAACGAAATCCTATTCTTATATAAGTAAAGGAATTTTAGAAACCGAACCT
>Ga0066631_10000566_pt1 | contig 12190 bp, 8 predicted proteins | sample CryGeyCG2014_300_FD_59502 | JGI IMG/M metagenome (GOLD analysis project Ga0066631, IMG submission 59502) | Groundwater microbial communities from aquifer - Crystal Geyser CG02_land_8/20/14_3.00 | ecosystem: Environmental > Aquatic > Deep subsurface > Groundwater | place: USA: Utah: Grand County... | reverse complement strand
AGTAGCAAGTGAAACCGATAACGCAATTGTCATTTTTGACAAAAATGGAGATATAGAATGGGTAAATAATGGGTTTACACGAATGTATGGCTATACATTAGAACAATTTAAAACCGAAAAACATGTTAACATTATCGGATCTAGCGAAAATCCTAATATTAACGAAGCTATTAGAAAATGTATCGAAGAAAAGAAATCAATTATTTATGAATTAGAAACCAAAACCAGAGAAGGGAAAACCCTTTGGGCACAAACAACGCTTACTCATGTGATTGATAAAAACAAAGCCACTATTAACCTTATTGCAATAGAAACAGATATTACAAAATTAAAATTAGCTGAAGAGGAAATTATTAAACAAAAAAAGAAAATTGAAAAGCAAAGAGACCTTTTAGAAATAAGTAATGCAACAAAGACAAAGTTCTTTAGAATCATTGCCCACGATTTAAGAAACCCAATAAGCACATTGGTAAGCTCAACCAGTATAGTTTTGCACGATATCAAGTACTATAATAAAGATAAAACCACTTCATTTATTAGTGAACTCAATAAACTTTCACAAACAACCTATATTTTATTAGAGAATTTGCTCGATTGGTCTTCGAGTCAAATGGGAGAAATACCTTTTTCACCAAAAAATATTGATATTAACCTTATAGTTAAAGAAAATATTGACCTAATTTTAACTAAAACACAATCAAAACATTTTCGTCTTTATGTTAATATGCCAGAACCCACATTAGTATTTGCAGATGAAAATATGATTAAAGCTGTTATAAGAAATATCTTGTCAAATGCAACAAAATTTACTCCAAACAATGGATTAATAGATATTTATATTACTGAAGAAAATGGTTTTATCAAACTCCATATACAAGACTCAGGTATTGGTATGAATGAAACTGATTTAAATAAACTATTTAGAACCGAAATACACCATTCAACACTTGGTACTTCGAATGAAAAAGGCTCTGGCTTAGGTCTAATACTATGTAAAGAGTTTATTGAAAAAAATGGTGGCACTTTAAGTGTTATTAGTAAACCACAAAAAGGAAGCACTTTTTCTTTTACTATTAAAAAAGCATAACACTAAAAAGCAATTATTTATTTTCGCTTCATAGGTAAGCTATAGCGTCTAATTTTGTCAAATTGATACAATGCATTGGCAATAGCAGCAGCTGTTGGCACCAAGCCAATTTCTCCAACTCCTTTAGCACCATAAGGTCCATGTGGGTCTTCAACTTCAACTCCAATAACTTTAATGTTAGGAACATCCTTTGCTCTTAACAACTGACAATCTCGTAACTTTGTAGTTTTTAAATAACCATCTTCCATCACCAAATCTTCAGATAAAGCATATCCAATGCCCATAACAACAGCACCTTCAATTTGTCCCTCAAATTGCATTGGATTCATCACTTTACCTGCATCATGAGCTGCAACTACATTTGAAATATTACCTTCATCATCAAGAATTACCAACTGAGCAGCATAACCATAAGAATAGTGTGTAATAATTTCATTCACTTTTGCACCTGGTTTAGTTGTCCAATCGCAAGTCCAATTGCCTTTATATGTTTTTCCTGAAAGATTGTCGAGCGTATTTGTTTTTAAATCTTCTCTTATAGCTTTTGATGCTTGAATTATAGCATTTCCAACCAAAGATGTAGCTCTAGAAGAGGTTGTCATTCCTGTTTTTATTTGAGCAATAGATTCAACTTTCACTTCGATAATATCAGGATTAATACCTGTTTCCTGACAAAGTGTTTGTATCGCCATGTTATGAACACCTTGCCCCATTTCTGTCCATCCGTGATGAATTATTACTTTTGTACCTGAAATTACTTGTATGATGACATCACAATAATCAGGCATTCCATTTCCAACACCACAATTTTTGATACCACAAGCTAAACCAGCATATTTTGCATTATAAAAATCGTTTTTTATAGCCATCAAACACTCACGTACTCCAACTCCAGCTTTTAATACTTGTCCAGTTGCTGTTGATAGTCCATTTACTAATGCATTATCCCATCTAAATTGCCAACGATCGAAACCTCCCTTTTCGCATAATTCATCAATACAGCTTTCAATGGCAAAAGCGACCTGATTTGCTCCGAAACCACGCATAGCTCCAGAAGGAATATTATTGGTATAAATAGTTTTAGATTCAATATCCACATTTGGTATATAATATGCACCAGTAGCATGACCTGCAACCCTTTCCATAACCTTATTACCAACAGATGCGTATGCCCCACTGTCACCCATTGCTTTTAATCTAAGAGCATTTAATTTTCCATTATTATCACAACCTAATTCCATTTCCATATAGACAGGATGTCTTTTAGGATGCATTATTATTGACTCTTCTCTGGATAAAGACAACATAACAGGCTTTTTAAGTAAATATGCATACATTGATACATGCCCTTGAACAGTCATATCTTCTTTACCACCAAAACCACCTCCATTTGGCACAAGAGTTACAGCAACTTTTTCTTCAGGCAAGCCTAAAATCATTGCTATTTGACGTCTATCTTCATATATGCCTTGTCCTTGTGAATATACTTGAAGCCCATCTTCACCTTTTGGTAATGCAATAGCTGTTTCAGTCTCTAAAAAAGCATGTTCGATTCGTTGTGTTTGAAAAATACCTTTTGTAACAAAGGCAGATTTTAAAAGAGCATTCGCAATCCCTTCGCCCCTCTTAATAATACATTTGTCTAAAATATTTGATTTTTCAGGATAGACTCTTTGAGAGGATTCCTTTACTGCTTCGTGAATATTTGTAATAGGAGTATAAACCTCATACTTAACTTTTATTAATTTCACAGCTTCTCTGGCAGTTTTTTCTGTATCAGCCACAACACCAGCAAGAACATCTCCAATATAATTGGTTGTCTGCCCTTCATTAATCATTAAATACCAGTCTTTGAAAATTAGTCCAATTATTTTATCACCAGGAATATCGGTAGATTTAAAAATTCTAATAACTCCTTTCAACTTTTCTGCCTCACTTATATCAATACTTAATATCTTTGCTTTAGGATGGTCGGTATATTTTAAAGCAGCATAAAGCATTCCTTCAAATTTCATGTCCTTTACAAAGAGTCTTTCACCAATTGCAGTTTCATAAGATTGATATTTTGGATAAGAAGTACCTATTTTACCTGAATTATCGACAATTTCATTTATATTTTTATTATTAATTACTTTCACAGCTTGTTCTATTGCATCAATTATTTTTACATAACCAGTGCATCTGCATAAATTTAATGTTAATGCTTTAGTTATTTCGCTACGAGAGGGATTTGGATTGTCTTGTAATAATATTTTAGTACGCATAATGAAACCAGGAGTACAAAATCCGCATTGAACAGCCCCTTTTTGAACAAACGCTTTGCCTATAGCTTGCTTTATCAATTCAGGAATACCTTCCATCGTAATTATTTCAGCATTTTGAAGTGTTTGCATTAACATAACACATGATAACTTGGGCTTTCCGTTAATTTCAACCATGCAAGCCCCACAAGCGGCTTGACCAGAGCAACCGTCTTTTACAGAAATTATTCCCTCTGAAAGTCTTAAATAATTAAATAAAGAAATATTTTCATCTCCATTATAGTTGATATTTCTACCATTTAGTTTAAAATAAACCATATTCTTTTGTTTTATATTTCACTGTAAAATTAGTTTGCAAATTTAATTAATCAGAATTAACAATTTAAAAAACAAATACTTTACTTTAATTCAAGTAACAACTATGCTTGTCAATATAATAATTTATTAAAAAAAACCATATAATACCTTATTATGAGTATGTATATTTTTTTTTATTGGTATTTATGATGATATCAGTTGAATATTTAAATTTATAAAATTAAGAAATTAATTAAAATTTAACAATAATTTTCAAGGTTGAGTTAAGTTTTATATTTTTGTAAATTATAATTAAAAAAAAAATGAGGTATAAGCTATATGCAATAACACTAATCCTGCTAATGGTTTATGTTAAATTATTTTCCCAAAACACGGCAGATTCTTACTTTAAAAGTGCTAAGTTAAATACAGACAAAGGATTGCTCAACGAAGCTATACTTGATTATACCAAAGCCATTGAAATAATGCCAAACTACGCAGAGGCTTATCTGAATAGAGGCTTCATTAAAGATGAATTAAATGATTTTGAAGGAGCAATTATCGATTACACCAAAGCAATAGAATTGAAACCTAATTTTTTAGAAGCATACTATAACAGAGGTGTTTCTAATTATAAAATTAACAAATACAAGGATGCTATTAATGATTTTACACAAACTCTAATAATCAATCCTAGTTTTATAGATGTTCATGAGTATCTTGGCTTAGTATATATGGATTCACAAAATTACAAAGATGCAATTTCAGAATTTACAATACTAATTAAGCATAATTCAAATAATAAAGAAGCATATTACCATAGAGGAAACGCTTATACATATCTTGAACTTGATTCTATTGCAATTTTTGATTTCAATAAAGCAATATCTATTGATTCAAATTACTTTGATGTATATTTAAGCCGTGGATATGCTGAATTCAATATTGAAGAATATATGAAAGCTCTAAATGACTACAATAAAGCTATTAAATTAAAATTTGATTCAGAAACAGCTTATTTTAACAGAGGATTAATAAAACTCCATTTTGATAATTTGGAAGAAGCAATTATTGATTTTACCAAAGCCATTGGCTTTAACCCAAATTATGGAAGTGCCTATTTCTATAGAACTAACAGCCAATTCAAATTAAGTAACATCAAAGAAGCCTGTGAAGATTGGAAAAAAGCAAGCGAACTTGGTAATACTAATGCTAACAATTTAATTCTAAAATATTGCAACTAAATTTAAACCTACAATAATGAAAAAAATTCTTATTTTAACAATTTCGATTTTAACCACTTTAGCTATTAATGCTCAAACCACTAATAGTGAAGCTCTGGGATACGCTACCAGTGGTCAAGATAAAATAGAACAGGGCGATTTTAAAGGTGCTATTAAAGATTTTAATGAAGCCATTAAAATAGACAAAAAATTTTCAGAAGCTTATTTTGGTCGAGGATATGCCAGATTAAAAAGAAAAGATTGGAAAGGTGCTAAATCAGACTTTACAAAAACTATTTTTTATAAACCAAAATACACAGAAGCATACTTTAATAGAGCCTATGCACGTTTTAAATTAAAAGATTATGTGGGTGAAATTGCTGATTATTCAAAAGCCATTGAACTAAATCCTAACTATGCAGAAGCCTATTATAACAGGGGTAATGCAAAATATAAAATGGGCGCCCTCACTCAAGCCTGCTATGACTGGACAAAAGCCAGTGAATTAAATTTTACTAAAGCGGATGAAGAAATAAAAAGAAATTGCAAAAGCTATAAAAAATAAAACCCTATAAATAATTATTTAAATAAAATTTACTAATGAAAAACACTGCATTTTACGATTTTCACAAGGCACTTGGTGCTAAAATCATTCCTTTCGCTGGTTACAATATGCCTGTGCAATACGAAGGTATTAATATTGAACATGAAACTGTTAGAAAAAAATTAGGCGTTTTTGACGTTTCTCACATGGGCGAATTTTGGGTTAAAGGTCCTAAGGCGCTCGATTTTATTCAACATGTTACTTCAAACGATGCATCTGTTCTCGTTGATGGAAAAGTACAATACTCATGCTTCCCAAATGATAAGGGTGGCATTGTTGATGACCTTTTAGTTTATAAAATTAATAATGAAACCTATTTATTAGTTGTTAACGCTTCAAATATAGCAAAAGATTGGGAATGGTGTAAAAAACAGAATACAATGGGAGCAATACTTTACAATGCTTCTGATGAAATTTCTCAATTAGCTGTTCAGGGACCATTAGCTCTTAAAGCTATGCAAAAGCTTACAGATACTAAAGTTACTGATATGGAATATTATACCTTTAAAAAACTGACATTTGCTGGTGTTAAAGAGGTTATTTTTGCTACTACTGGCTATACTGGTTCTGGTGGTTGCGAAATATATATGGCTAATGCTGATGCAGCTAAAATATGGAATGCTGTTTTTGAAGCAGGTAAAGAGTTTGGTATTAAACCTATTGGATTAGCTGCTAGAGACACTCTTCGTCTCGAAATGGGATTTTGCCTTTATGGTAATGATATTAATGATACAACGTCACCTATTGAAGCAGGTTTGGGCTGGATTACTAAATTCACCGATGCTAAAAATTTTATCAACAAAGAAGCTCTACTCAAACAAAAAACAAATGGAGTAAGCAAAAAATTGGTCGGTTTTGAAATGATTGACAAAGGAATACCTCGTCATGAATACATCATTGTTGATGCTTCAGGAAATACTATTGGCGAAGTAACCTCTGGAACGATGGCTCCTTCTCTTAAAAAATCTATCGGTATGGGTTATGTAAAATCTGAATTTTCAAAACAAGGATCTGAAATTTATATTAAAATCCGCGATAAAGCCCTAAAAGCCAAAGTGGTTAAATTCCCTTTTTACAAAGCATAATTTCTCAAACATAGTATAACAAGCATATTCGTTTGAAAAAAGAAGAAAATAAAAATCTGGAAGTTTGCTTTTCACCTGCAAACTTCCCTTTTTATGAAAACAAAGAGAATTCTATTATTGTTATTGTTGATATTTTAAGAGCTACTACTGCTATTTGTACCGCTTTTGAATATGGAGTTGCTAAAATTATTCCCGTTCCTTCTCTCCAAGAAACTTACAAATACAAACAAAATGGTTATCTGATTGCAGGCGAAAGAGATGGTAAAGTTATTGATGGAGCTGACTTTGGTAATTCTCCCTTCAATTTTATGACTGAGAACATTAAAAACAAAACTGTTGTAATTACTACAACTAATGGTACACAAGCTATTGAAATGGCAAAAAATTGTGCAGAAATCTATATTGGCTCATTTTTAAATTTAAATGCTTTATGCCAGTTACTAATAAAGAAAAATAAAAATGTAATCATATTATGTGCGAGTTGGAAAAATCGTTTCAACCTCGAAGACTCTATCTTTGCTGGAGCCGTATGCGAAATACTTCAAAAAAAAGCTAATTACAATTTAAATTGCGATTCTGCTATGGCTTCACTTGATTTATGGCTTTTGGCAAAGAATAATATTTTAAATTATATTGAAAAATCATCACACCGCCATCGTTTGAAAAAACTCTTACTTGATGATGTTTTAGAATACTGCTTTACAAAAAACATCACCAATACTATCCCTGTTTTTAAAGACAATTACTTAATTGATATATCAAAATTATAAAAAAATAAAATTGATATTAAGAATGTTTATTAATTTTAAACATTTATTTTCAAGTATGATAAAACATTCCATCAAATTAAAATTTTATTTAAAATCAATTGCCATCATATCAGTAATTACTTTAATTATACTGATTGCAAGCACTTCACCATCCTCTTCTTGGGGTTTTTATGTTCATCGTAAAGTTAATAAAATTGCTGTTTTTACTTTGCCTCCCGAAATGTTCAGTTTTTATAAGAAACATATTGAGTACATTTCAGAACACGGGACAGACCCTGACAAAAGAACATTCTCTGACGCTAATGAAGCAATAAGACATTATATTGATATTGACCATTACGGGGACAAGCCTTTTGATTTAATGCCACGAAAATGGAAAGATGCAATTGCAAAATACACCGAAGACACTTTGAAAACTTATGGCATTAATCCTTGGTGGATTGAGGTTATGATGTATCGTTTGACTGATGCTTTTAAAAATGAAGATGTTGACAAAATATTATATGTTTCAGCAAATTTAGGTCATTATATTGCAGATGCTACTGTACCTTTGCATACTTCAGAATATTATGATGGCAGAATTCCCGAACAAAAAGGTATTCATGCTTTTTGGGAAAGTCGTCTACCCGAATTATTCTCTGATAATTACGACCTATTCACTGGTAGAGCTGAATATATTGCTAAACCATTAGATAAAGCTTGGGAACTTATTGAATCTAGTCATAACTGTATTGATACAATACTTGCAATTGACAATTATTTAAGACTTAACTTCCCTTCTGATAAAAAATTCAGCTATGAAAACAAAGGTCAAATGACCGTTAAAGTATATTCCAAAGAATACTCTCAGCTTTTTCATACTATGTTAGGCGGAATGATAGAAGATAGAATGAAAGTTGCCATAAAAACAGTTGGTAGTTTTTGGTACACTGCATGGGTTAATGCTGGTCAGCCTGATTTAACTAAAATAGAAGATAAAAACATTTCAGATGCTCATAAAAAAGAATTAAAAGAAACTGAAGAATTATGGAAAACTGGTAATCCTAAGGGAAGACCTAATCCAGAATGACAAAACATTATATTTTATTAAATAAATATTCACTTATTATGAAAAAAATATTCAAATTTAGCTTAATTATGATTCTGCTTGTAGCTACATTCGCTTGTAATAGTAAAAATAACAAAAAAAATACTCAAATTGTTAAAAAAGACAGTATAGATACCTTTAAGTACTTTGTAGAACAATTTGCTGACCTTAAAATTATGCGGTATCAAGTTCCTTTGTTCGATTCTTTGTCGCTTCAACAAAAAGAACTTGTTTATTACTTAAGTCAGGCTTCACTTTGTGGCAGAGACATTATTTGGGACCAAAATTATAAACACAACCTTTGTATTAGAAGAACCTTAGAAAACATTATTAATACATATAAAGGTGATAAGAATTCTGAGGACTACTCCAAGTTTTTGGTTTATACCAAACGAGTTTTCTTTTCTAATGGTATCTATCACCATTATTCATCCGATAAAATTATTCCCAATTTTAGTAAAGAATTCTTTACAGAACTAATTAATAATTCGGATGCCACAAAATTCCCTTTACAAGAAGGAGAAAACATAACAAAACTCATCGAAAAGCTTATTCCAATTATGTTTGACTCCAAAATTGACCCCAAAAAAGTAAGTTTAGACCCCAAAAAAGACCTTGTTAAAAGCTCTGCCATAAATTTTTATAGCGAAGTCAACCAAAAAGAAGTTGAAAAATATTACGCTGATGCCGCAGACAAAACAAATAAAACGCCAATTTCTTACGGTCTCAATTCTAAATTAGTTAAAATACATGGAAAAATAGAAGAAAAGGTCTATAAAATTGGAGGTTTATACACTAAAGCCATTGAACAAATTGTTTTTTGGCTTAAAAAAGCAGTTACTGTAGCTGAAAATGATACTCAAAAGAAGAGTATCGAAACACTAATTGAATATTACAAAACAGGCAATTTAAAGACATGGGATGAATATAATATCCTTTGGGTTAAAGACCTTAATGCTCAGGTTGATTTTGTGAATGGTTTCATTGAAGTATATGAGGATCCATTGGGCAAAAAAGCTACTTGGGAATCAGTGGTAAACTTCAAAGATATAGAAGCTACCAAAAGAGCCGAAATAATTAGTAATAATGCACAATGGTTTGAAGACAACTCCCCTGTTGATGTTAGATTTAAGAAAAAAGAAGTAAAAGGTGTAACAGCCAAAGTAATTACTGTTGCCAGCCTTGGAGGCGATTGCTATCCATCAACTCCTATTGGTATTAACCTACCAAATGCCGATTGGATTAGAAAAGATTATGGCTCAAAATCAGTAACAATGGAAAATATTACCTATGCATACGATGAAGCAGCCAAAGGCAATGGTTTTCTTGAAGAATTTTCTTACACAAAAGAGGAAATTGAACTTGATAAAAAATATGGTTCCTTATCAGATAACCTCCATACCGACCTTCATGAATGTTTAGGACATGGTTCTGGTCAATTATTGCCTGGTGTGAGTGTTGATGCTATGAAAAACTTCCATTCAACGCTTGAAGAAGCTCGTGCTGACCTCTTTGGCCTTTATTATATTATGAATGAAAAAATGATTCAACTTGGACTTATTCCTAATTTTGATGTTGCTAAAACATTATACAACAATTATATTCGTAATGGCTTAATGACCCAATTAGTTAGAATAGATTTAGGCAAAAATATTGAAGAATCACATATGAGAAACCGCCAATTAATTGCTAAATGGTGCTTTGAAAAAGGTCAAAAAGACAGTGTTATTGTTAAAAAAGTAAAAGAAGGGAAGACTTATATTGTTATTACTGATTATAAAAAGCTTCGTGCACTATTTGGTGAACTCTTAAAGGAAATACAAAGAATTAAGTCAGAAGGTGATTATGCTGCATGCAAAAAATTGATTGAAACCTATGCCATAAAAGTAGATCCTATTTTACATAAAGAGGTTTTAGCACGCTACAAAAAGCTAAACCTTGCTCCTTATGGAGGTTTTATGAATCCAATTTATAAACCTGTTATGGATGGTAGCAAAATTATTGATATTATCATTGAATATCCCGATAATTATATGGAACAAATGCTTAACTATTCTAAAAATTATTCATTTCTTCCAACATACAATTAATTAATCATAATTCAACTAACCAAAAAGCCTCTGTAAGAATTCTAATTTCTTCAGAGGCATGTTTTTAAGTGAACAATTTATAAATAAAATGCAACTTTTCAAAAAACCAACACCCCTTCCCTCCTACTCTCTTTCGGAAATTGCTTGGTTAAGGTTCAAAAAAAACAAACTTGCATTAGCATCATTATTTTTTATTGCTTTTCTTTTTGTTATTTCAATTTTAGGATATTTAATAACACCTGATTCTACTCCATATAGCAACAACCAACATCTCGAATTAACCACCAAAAAACCAGGTTTCTCGCAGCAATTTTTATTAATCAATAAAAATGAACCAATCATGCATTCTAATCTATTAAAGAAGATGCTATGGGGCGAAAAATCAAAATTTATTTATATACCTATTTATAAATATAGCTTTATTGATGATAAAATAATGATTGAAGAATTTACTGGCTCTACTCCCAATGATGGAGAAATTAAATTATTTAATACCGTTGATATAATTTATCCTGATTCAAATAAGTTGATTAATATAGCTGAAAATAAAGTACATATTCGATACATTAAATCCGATAAAAATGAAATATCAATATCTTTAGAAAATTTGCAAAATGAAATTACCAGAAAATATATTATTCATAAAACATTTTGGTTTGGAACCGACTGTTTTGGAAGGGATATGTTGAGCCAAATAATGATTGGAACAAGAGTATCTTTGTATATAGGTTTCATTTCTGTATTTATTTCTTTATTAATAGGTGTTTTGCTTGGTGCATTGGCTGGTTACTCTAGAGGCTGGGCTGACAACCTAATTATGTGGTTTATTAATGTTATTTGGTCTATACCAACCCTATTGCTTGTTATCGCAATCTCTTTTGCACTAGGAAAAGGGTTTTGGCAAGTATTTATAGCTGTTGGTTTAACAATGTGGGTTGATGTAGCCAGAGTTGTTAGAGGTGAAATAATTGGTATAAGAGAAAAAGAATATATAGAAGCCACTAAAGCCTTGGGTTTTAGTAATTTTAGAATTATATTTAAGCACATTTTACCAAATGTTATGGGTTCAGTAATTGTTATTTCTGCAGCTAATTTTGCAGCAGCCATTCTTATTGAAGCCGGTTTAAGTTTTCTTGGTATTGGCGTGCAACCACCTATGCCATCGTGGGGAACAATGATTAAAGAACATTACTATTACATCGTGCTCGATATGCCCTATTTAGCAATAATACCAGGATTGGCTATTATGCTTACAGTTCTTTCTTTTATGATTATCGGCAACGCCTTAAGAGATTCTATTGATTCTAAGTCTTTTAATTCAATAATAAAATAATTTAATACCTTTACCAATAAAATATACTTCATTTTTATTTATTTTATTTTTGAATATTCATTTTTTTTTATAAATTTGTACTTGTTTATAAAAAACAATGTATATTTGTTTATTAAAATTTTTGAAAAGAATTATTAACTAAATTAAATCAACAATGAAAAAATTATTACTACTAGGTCTTGCTTTTAGCATAGGCTATTGTGCAAATGCACAAAACAATTCAAAATCATTGGTTTCTAAAAATGTTCAAAGAGTATCTGTTCCTGTTTTGAAAAAAATAACCGGAAATGAAGTTATTCCTGTTGTTTTTCAAGAAAACAATTATTACACCATGAGCAAAAAATCGATTGACC
>Ga0066631_10000558_pt1 | contig 12269 bp, 9 predicted proteins | sample CryGeyCG2014_300_FD_59502 | JGI IMG/M metagenome (GOLD analysis project Ga0066631, IMG submission 59502) | Groundwater microbial communities from aquifer - Crystal Geyser CG02_land_8/20/14_3.00 | ecosystem: Environmental > Aquatic > Deep subsurface > Groundwater | place: USA: Utah: Grand County... | reverse complement strand
ACTTGCGTATTTTACTCGTAATTCTTTTCTACACAACCTGATTAAGTTTTACATGTTATTCATATAAAAATATTTTCATTTTTAATTCTTATTTTTCCTTCTATGCTTAATACGATGATTCCAGAATATCCTGCGCGCGATGCACTTCTCGGTGTTATTATTGATAACAAATGATCGGATTTTTATTATACCGTCGGAACCTATCCGGCTGTTAAAATTTCTGGGGAAATCATTCTCATAAACGAGGGGATTGATATCATTACATCTTTGGCTGCCAAGGATTTCGCTCAATCGCTCATTACTAACGATCAGCATGAGAAGCTTCTCGAAACAAAAAATCTTGATTTCTCGTTTCAGTTCCAAGATTCCAGATTCCGAGGAAATATCTCTTTCCAGAATGGATATTATATGACGGTTTTACGTCTTTTGTCACAGAATATCCCTTCTGTCAAAGACTTACATCTTCCACTTATTTACCAGGATATAACCAAAACCGGACAAGGTCTCATTCTTGTAACGGGACCAACCGGATCAGGAAAATCCACAACGCTTGCTGCGATGATCGATGAAATCAACTCCAATTATGCGAAGCATATCATCACCATCGAGGATCCTATCGAGTATGTGCACGTTCACAAGAAATCCATTATGGAACAGAAAGAAATCGGTCGTGACGTGCCTGATTATAACACTGCTCTCATCGGAGCCATGCGTCAGAACCCTCAAGTTATTCTCTTCGGAGAAATGCGAGATATGCACGAAATTGAGATGGCACTCAAGCTTGCAGAAACTGGACATTTAGTATTTTCAACACTTCACACTCGAAGTGCTTATCAGACGATTTCCCGTATCATCGATGCCTTTCCTGCAGGACAACAAAATCAGATTCGTTTGCAACTTGCCGATACTCTTGTAGCTGTATTTTCCCAACGTCTGCTAAAAAAAAGCGATGGAAGTGGAATGATTCTCGCAAAAGAAATCCTTGTCAAAAACACGGCTATTTCCCACCTCATCCGAGAAAACGAACTTCATCAGATTCCTTCCGTTATGCAAACATCGAGTCGTGAATGAATGCAAATTATTGAACATGATCTTCTTCAGTTTATTAATGAAGGCGATATAACGCTCGAGGAAGGTCTCAAATATGCTAATATGCCGAAATTCATCAAAGAGAATGTAAATAGTTAAGAACTCTTACTATTTTTAGTATTTCTATCTTTAAAAGAATGACAGATATATTTTCTAAAGTCTAGAAACTAACAACTAAAGATTATATTATGATTTGATTTTTTGATTCCTGAATCGGCGGACTCACTGTTCTCCATGAATTTCGGAAAATACTTCCCGAGTACGACTATATTTATTTCGGAGACAATGCTCGATGTCCATACGGCAGTCTCGATGATGCGACGATACGACAATATACAGAAGAAGGAGTGGAATTTCTTTTCAATCAAGGAGCAACTATTGTTATTTTGGCTTGCAATACCGCAACGGCCCATGCTATCCGATATCTCCAGCAAGTTCGATTTCCGGACCGAAAAATTCTTGGAGTAACTATTCCTGGAGCAGAACGAATTATCGAAGGATGATACTCAAAAGTTGGAGTTCTCGCGACAGAATCCACCGTCAGGAATCGTGCCTATAAAGACCGAGTACATATTATCGATAGCACCATTCAAATCCAAGAAATTGCGGCTCCAGAGCTTGTTCCTCTGATAGAATCTGGAGTTTTTGAAGGAGAAATAATTGCAGAAGTATTACAAACTCATCTTGCCAAATTCGATACCGATATAGAGGCGATTCTTCTCGGATGTACTCATTACCCATACGTTCGCTCAACTATCGAACAAATTCGTCCGGATCTCGATATCATCGATCCTGGGTACGAATCGGCAAAAAAATTCGCCTCCTATCTAGAAAGACATCCGGATATAGAAGCGAAAATTGGAAAAGGAGGAAATCTGAAAGAAATATGGAGCAAGAAAATATAATTATATTTTTACCATATCGTATTTTTTTCTGAATTCTGCATAATTGAAATATGTTGCTTTTTTCGGATAATTTTGATAAAACTCTTGCAAAGAAGAAGAATGAATATCTTCCGTTATGAAGCATATATCTTTTCCTATTTGAAGAGGAATAAGAAATCCGTGATGATTCTCGTCGATTGTTAGAATCCCATCCTTGAAACATTTCGATGCTTTCGGAAAAAAAAGATGATGAAGAATTGCTTCCTCAGAATATCCAGAAAGAAGACCGATTTCATTGATAGCCACTTTGATGTTCCCTATCGTCAATGTCCCCATAAGTCGTGCTACGAGGGAGAGAACTTTCTTCATATCATATATTTCATGCTTGTTAAATCCTGCTTCGTTTTTATTGGAAATATTTACAAACTGCACTTCAACACCAAGATTGTTCTCGATTTTTTTGTTTCATGCCTTATAGGATACATGTCATATAAGAGAGGCATTTTTAAACTCGTCAGGGGTTGAATCTTTTGCTTTCTGTCATCGAAGTCCGATTCCGCATTGACCTAAGAATTCTTCTCAGAGAAGTCATTTATTATCAAGTTTGCAATCTCCTTCAAAAACTTTTTTTGCAAAAAACAGTATATTGTCCTCGGACATTTTTACGCCATCCATATCATCAATTTCCACACGAAATCCAATAAGATCCGTCATAAGATCCGCACTTATATATTTACGATTATAGATAAGTTTCTGGAGGATTTTGCAGAACTGTTTTGTCCGATATACAAGCTGTCATCTGATGTGTATCGGAGGCGACTTATCAATAGAATTATACACGAAACTAAAACCACGATCACTTCGGCTAATTATCTTGAATCCCTTGATAGACTGAATCTTATCAACAATATGTTCAAGATTTTTTTCAAGTTCCGTCACGATGGGATTATCGATAATATCTTCTACGGCAGACATAGTTTTGAGAATAGCACAATTTACAACTTTTGAATATCCTTGATTTTTTTCATCTGCGATATTTTCCATAAAGTCTAGAAAATCTTCAACACAATCCCATTTTTTTCATTCCAATCCTTGTGGAATCTTTAAGAGAAAAGAATTTTTCATCTGACTGATTGCCATCGTATATACGAGATTAATACGATCAAGAAGGCTTTTCTTTGCAGATTTTTTTGTTTTCTGAATATTTGCCTCCTTATACAACATATCTTCTAACTCTTTTCGAGAAAGTCCTTTTATGGAATAGAAATCAAGCATAGTTAATCATTCCCATACTCACTTTTCCATAATCTCGGAAAATGCTTTATACGATTTAATTTCAAGTTTTGAAAGCCCTGAGCTTTTTCCGCTTATAGAATTCATAGAAATTTTGTTTTCTGAAAAATAAAGTTTTCCCTATAATACCCTAAATATTCGATTTTTTCAACTTTTATGATACTTTTTTACGGTAAATGACGGGTAAGTGATGGGGTTAAAGCACTTGCGGAATCGCTTCATATTCCTGTAGATATCCGGGATGATGCGGATTTGGAAGTAGATTTTTCGAAATACAACGCCATAATTCCTACTCCCGGAGTTTCGCCAAACAATCGAATTTACAAATCGGATAAAATTCTTTCTGAGATGGATTTTGCTGCACGATATTTACCGAAAGGATTCAAAATAATCTGTATTACTGGAACTGATGGAAAATCAACAACCGCATGGATAGTCTATAAACTTCTCTGTTCAGAATACGGGGAAAATAAGGTTTTTCTTTCTGGAAATTTCGAGATTCCATTCTCGCAGACCGTACGTCAAATCCGTGAAAAAGGATTGAAACATGGTTATATCGTCATAGAAGTTTCGAGTTTCATGGCATATAATCTCTCTCGTCCATCGGGATTAAAAAGTCTCGAATCACTCCCAAAAGGAGAAAGAATAGGAGGATTCCGCTCGAATCATTCCATCTTCACTAATTTTGAAACCGATCACCTGAACTGGCATCCGAACCTTCAGGACTATTTCAATGCAAAGATGCGAGTATTCCACTATACAACAGGAACTTCCGTCATCAATGAACAAGTGTTTTCCAGAGCCCGGGAGTTCGGACTCAATATCCCGAAAGATATACCGAATGTGCGGGTATTCGGAGTAAATATGGGTGATATTGTCATTGCGAGCGAAGCAAAGCAATCCAGATTAAATAAATCTTTTGAAAAAGAGGAAGATTCTGAAACAAGTTCAGGATGACGTCTTAGTAATAGGACGGATGGGGAAAATATTATTATCTCCGGTCGAAAAAAATACCGCCTCAGCGAAACACAATTCTCAGGAATTCATAATGCAATGAATATCCTTTCTTCTACACTTGTGACCGCTTCTCTGAAAATATGTTCTAAGCGAGTCAAAGACTATTTGAAAAATATCTCCGGACTTGCGCATCGTCTCGAAATGGTAACAACGAGAAACGGGGTGATTTTTGTCGATGATTCCAAATCCACTTCGGCTCAGAGCCTCATCGCAGCGCTCGGTTCTTTTGAAGATAAGAAAATATGTCTCATCGCGGGAGGTTCCGACAAATGAGATGCTTTCGAGCACTTAGGATCGATTCTCTCAAAAAAAGTAAAACATGCCGAACTTATCGGAGCAACTCGTGAAATTCTCGGAAAAATCTGCGAACAATACGGAGTTTCCTATCATTACAGCGAAAACATGGACGAAGCGGTTTGATTATCGACGAAAATCGCAGAATCGGGAGATATTATACTCCTCTCTCCTGGATGTGCCAGCTTCGGGATGTTTAAGGATTATCTGGATCGAGCACAAAAATTCCGGGAAGCAGTAAATGATTTGACTTTATAACAGAAAAAGTTATAAAATAACTCACTAGTTATCTAAAATACTGCACATGTCTTCAAAAGAAAACCTCAAATGAGATATTATTAATATCGATGATATTTCAGGATATATCATCGAGACTTCCACAAAAGAATATTGTAATAACGCCCTTGATGTTGTTTTTTCAAAAACAACAGAAACGATACTCAAAATTATTGGGATGCAAATAAACACCGAGAAAAAATGAGGTGAAAAAATAAATGTCGAGAAAATAGTAAGTCTTTACAGAGCAGTTTTTATAGAAAGGTATCCTATTACCCATAAAGAATGGGAATGTTTACGAGATTTCTTCTCAAGCAAAAATACACGAGCAAAGGGGGATAAAATCCTTTCAAATATTATCATATTACAATCGGATTGTAATAAGGAATTCACACGAAATTTTTTAGAAGATACACAAGGAAAGTACACTACAGAACATTTTATCGCATATATATGAGAAGAATTGAAGCGATATCCTTTTGTTATAAATATTGCTTTAGCAGAATGAGAGAGAATAGAATTTTTTAGGGAAATCAACTGAGTGGGAAAAATATATTCCTATGTCGATGCTTTCGGAAAACATAAACTTTTCCTTATAAAGGAAAATAAAGAAATTCTTCAATTAAACAAAGAATTTAATCAAAAACCTGAAGTCTTAGAAAATGGACTTATTTTCTGCGGAGAGATAAAATTAGAATCAGATGCTGATAAAATCATCGATGTAAAAAATGCGTTCCGTCACTCAAAAAATCAAGGATATTTCATTCATGTTTGAGTGATATACAGACTCGATCCTGAAACGAACCAACTCAAAGAAATATATTCAAAAGAATGACTCATATCCGTACAGGAACTCTCTCAAGAGTATGCTCTTTTTCAAACCACGAACGAGGATGGAAGAAAAGGACTCATAAAGATACGGGAAGGTGAGAATTTCGATGTTTCAGAAATATTACAGGAGCTCTATGATAGAATTCATATGTGACCTGACGAGACAATCGTCACGGAAATGAAAGATAAGGAAATACAGGAAGACGATACTTTTGCTTTTTATACCATCGTATGAATCCATATTGTCACATGGGATGACAGAAACTGGTCGGAAAATAAATTATGTGGAAAAACACTTCTCGGAGAAGTAGCTAATTACTCTGAATTCGACAAAAAAACAGATCTGGTGTATTTTTATAAAAATAAAAATATCTGCAGAATCTGGACAAAAGAATGATATAAGTACTATATAATCAATAAAGAACAAGAAAAAATTACGGAAATAGATTGATTGAATTGAGTAATACAAACTCCTTATCTCAAAGAAGATTTTTTTGATGGTATTCCAGCTCTCTGAAAAAAAGGAAGTAAAGCATATGTGCTAGTTTATAATAAAGAAACAAAAACAACAAGAAATCTTATAGAAATACAGTGTAGTTACAATTTTCCTGAGATTCAGTTTTTCCATGAAATCATAGAACTGAGTCTTTATTGATTTTGAACAATACAATACCGTTTTCACAAAGGAAAGCTCTACGAGGCTAAAGAATGATTTGAATTTATAGACTGAGATTTACATAAAAAAAGATTATTCTGGACTTCAAAAAACTTATGAATTTCTATTCGTGAAAGTTTTGATAAAATCAGCGTGTATCTTGAAGAAATCAAGACTCCAGTAAGCATTAAATTTAATATATAAATAATAAAACCTCGACCAAATCGAGGTTTTATTATTTCTTCTTCCGTCAGAATTTCTGAGCGATTCGCTTTGCTTCATTCTTTCCCAGTTTTTCCTCGAGTACCAGATTCAGTTCCGCACTTTCATCGAAAAGTGCAGCATCGTACTGGAGTCATCGTTCTTTCTTATACTGATAATCCGAGTAATTTCCATAATTCACTGAGAGTTCATTGTTCGCGATAATCCAGAGCTTCGAGGCGATTTTATTAACAAAATAACGATCATGCGAGATAAAAAGAATTGTTCATTTATAGTTCTGTAAAGCTTGTTCCAATGCCTCACGCGCTTCATAATCCAGATGATTCGTCGGCTCATCAAGAACCAAGAAATTCGAGGGTTTTTGCCCGAGAATCGCGAAAAGGATTTTGGATATCTGTCCGCCAGAAAATGATTCGATTTTACGATCCAAATCGGTAAATACAAATCCGTATTGAGAGAGAAGCGAACTCAATCTCTCTCGAGGATAGTGGATATTGTGCAGAGCAAAATTTTCTAAAACGGTTTTATCTCGTACAAGTTCCTCGTGCATCTGGGAATAATAACCGATTTCAAGTCATTTCCCTTTCTGACAATACCCGTCGAGTGGTTCCAATTGTCCGAGTATTGTCTTCATAAATGTCGACTTCCCTGCTCCGTTTTCCCCGATAATTCCAACTCGTTCACGTTCAGAAAGCACAAGATCTTGGATATAAAAAAGCGGCTCTTTTCGCCCGATAAAACATTCTTTGAAAGAGAATATTTTCTCTTGGGACCGTTCTCCAAAAGCGAAAGAAAAATTAGTCACTGGCGGAACATACGGTTTCTCTATCACTTCAATCTTCTCGAGTGCCCGCTCGCGACTCTTCGCAAAACTGGCGCGAGATCCGGCACGAAAACGATTAATAAGCGCTTTTTCGCTTTCCATAAGTGTTTGTTGTTCGTCATACACTTTCCATTGTTTCTCGGAAAGTTTTTTCTTCTGTTCTACGGAATAGGTATAATTTCCATGGTATATCTGGAGGGGATTTCCTGGAATAATTTCATAGACGATATCACAGGTTTTATCGAGAAATTCTCGATCATGGGAGATAATCATATATCCTCATTTCCAGTTGTCGATGAGGTATTTTTCCAACCATTCCACGCTTCAGAGATCGATAAAGTTGGTCGGTTCATCGAGCAAGAGAAAATCAGGAGCCGAAAGAAGCACTTTTGCGAGAGCGATTTTGGTTCGCTGTCCTCCACTCACTTCCCTTATGGAAAGTTCCAAAAGATCGAAAATCCCGATTCATCGGGCAACCCGTTCCAATCGATTCTCCACTTCGTATCCTCCGAGAATTTGAAATCGGTCAAGTTCCTCAGTATACCGACCGATAGCATCCATATCTTCTGGATGTTCTTCCATAAATTTCTCTGCTTCTGCGAGGGATTTCTCTGCTTCACGAACTTCTCAGAAAGCAAGTCTGAGATCGTCTCGTACTTTCCGATCTTCGGTATCAAAATGAATCTGTGAAAGATACCCAAGTGAGATGGAACCGATATTATTAATAGAACCATCAAATTCTCCCAGTTCTCCAGTCAGAATCTTCATAAACGTCGTCTTCCCGACTCCATTTCCTCCAACAATCGCAATACGGTCAGTCGCATTAATGATACACGAAACATCCGAGAGAATTTCCTTCCCCCGGACTTCGTATTTCTGGATGTCGACGATGATATGATCCATTTGTATTGATTGATTTTGAGATTCTCTTCTATCCTCCGTATACTTCGGCATATTCTTCTATCAATCCATCGTCTCCGAAATAGAATTCAAATTCGACTTTTTCTCCTTCGATTACGCGCGGAAGCCAATAGATATCATCTTCCCACATAGTATCAAATGGGATTTTATCCGTATCGAACCATTCGGGTTTCATTTCTTCGGTTTCTTCGAAACTTCCCGTGTATCCATGAGAAACAAACACATTCACATCCTGATTCCATTCAGGTTTACTGGAGAAATGAAAATGAAGCACTCCTCGTGCTTCGAGCTTCTCTGGAGCGATACTGATTCCGGTTTCTTCCGCGAGTTCGCGACTTGCTGCCTGTATAATAGTTTCTCCGTCCTCGACTTTTCCCCCAGCACCATTCCATTTTCCTTCGCCGAATCCTCGCTTTTTCATCGCGAGAAGAATCTGTTTTTTCTGATTAAATACAAATACGAGGGTACATTGACGCATAGAGGTGGAAAGAAATTTATAATAGATGAAGTATATCAAAAATTATAAAAAATCCAGCGGAAAGTTTTTATCTGTAAAATACTCATATTATTTATTCCTATTCCTTAGATACCACTGAACGGTTCCGCCTCCGAGAGAAATAGCGAGTATTACCACCAGATAGAGAGGATTCGGGCTTTTTTGTCCCGATTCCTGAGCGGAAACTTTGACAATCTGGTTTATATCCAACGGTGCAGATTCCTGAATAATGGGAGTTTCTGGAGTCGAGGACTTTATTACTGGAACGGAAGTATTTTCAATAACCTGAGTGGTAGTTTCTGCGGTAGAGATAATCTTTCTCGGCACTATTTTCGTCGTTACCGTTTGCTTCTTCGGAAAAATATTTTCTGTATGGTTCGGTATAAGAATATCCTTTTCTTCCCCATCGGGACTTCGAAGTACTAGAGAACTGTTTCCAGTGTAATTCAAACTGACACTATATTTCATTCATGGAGCAATTATTGTTCCTTCGGGAATAACCTTTCCATCAGACTCAGAATGAACCTGCCAGAAACCGATATTTACATTCTCAGATCCGCTGTTCGTAAGAACTATATTCGCTTTCCCAGAACCGGAAGTATATCCGGATTCGAAACGGATAAATGAGGAATATTCCAGAATATAATTATTCTGTTTGATTTTCGATTCATTATCAGTGCTGATAATCGAAAAATATATGAACGGAGAAGAATGTTTCAAAAGAATAGGTTTCGTATAGAGAAAAGCATCCTGTGGATATCAGTCCGGCTTGAAGCTATAGAAAGTTTTTGCCCGGGAATCAGTCGGAGTAAGAGTGATATATACAGGAGAATAGTACGTACCAGACGGAGGATTTGCCGTAACATCTACGTTTGCAGCAAAAACACCAAACGGCAATAAGAGAAGTATGAGACAAGAATATATTTTGTGCATATTTTCAAGGGAAGATAAAATTATCGCTGGCATAGTACAATAATATTTTTGGAAATCAATTCGAAAAGTTGATTTTTTTGGTTTTTGCTATAGAGTGAGAATGTTTCTACAGAATTTGATTTTTATACAAATTTCGGATCTCCTGAAAAATGATGAAGTTCGTATGAAAACCGCGTACCGAAGTGAGGCGTACTTATGTACGATGAATGAAGGAAACGTAAGGTTTGAATATGAAATTCGCGTTTTGCAGAGATTTCTAAAGATAATTTATATTTATAAAAAAATATTTATGAATCTCATTGGTATTATTTTCCTTCTATTCTGACTCTTGGTCATCGCAGCACCAGAACTCATAGCCTATATTATTGGGATATTTTTTATACTCATCGGAGCAAATATTCTCCTCGCTTCCACACTATTCAAGAATGGGAAACGAGAAAGTATACAGTTTGGAAAATACGAAATTTTTCGAAAAAAGTAATACGAAATTTTATTTAAAAATTAATTTTTTGAACCTCTCAAAAACGAAGTAATTTGAGTGCAAATCGAGTACCGGAGCGAGGCGTACTGAAATAGTACGATGAGCAAGGAAACGGAGTTTTAAACTCAAAGAACGAGTTTTTCAGAGGTTCCACACTATGGAGTTTCTGTCACTTATTCCTATAATAATCATCACCTTCCTCCCCATTCTCATCTGGGGATATATATTTTCGTACCTCGATAACTCCCCTCTTGGAGCTCGTAGATTTGGACTCGGTATCCTTGCTGGAGCTCTGTCAGTAGTTCCTGTGCTTTTTATGAACGATATAATGACTTTCACGAGTCTTGCGCAATGGAATATTTTCCTACTTCTTTTGCAAGGAGATAATCATATGGTGCTTATGTTTTCTCTGCTTGTTACTATTGGACTTATAGTAGGAAGTATTTTTGTTTTTTCCCTAGGAATATTCTCGCTCAATATAGGAAAAATCTGGAATATTTTCATAAAAAACACTCTTATCGTTCTCTTTTTAGGAGTGCTCTTTTCTCTTTTTCATCTTTTTGTTTTTCCGTTGAATATCGGCGAATCATTACTTACGGGCGGAGGGGTTACTATCGCATGAGTGGTTTTCGGGACTCTTAAACTCGTGCTTTTCTACTATATAATAATCGCCATCATAGAAGAAACGAGCAAACATTTTTCCGTTCTCACCAGCTCACTTCCTCGTATCGATTCCGTGAAAAAATGAGTATTATTTTCTATCTTTATTGCTCTCGGATTTGGTTTTATAGAAAATATTCTCTATCTCAAAAATATAGCCGAACAATCGGGACTCTGGAGTTCGGGAGTTCTCACGACTTGGATATTCCGATCCATATTCTCTCTTATGACTCATATCATCTGTAGTGTCATCGTCGGACTCTATTTTTCTCGGGCATTCATAGCATATAATGCACTACCACGGATTTTACAATATGCAAGAACCCTTCTTTATTGATTTTCTTTTTCTATAATAGCGCATGCTATATTTGACATATCGCTTACTGTGTGATTTACTGGAATCATATTCATCTATTTCTTCGGTGGATATATGGGAATCACCCGGATATTCTATGAAGATCAATAGTCATACATAATGATTATTCTTAGTATAAATACTTTTTTAAAGTCTATGAAACTCAGCATATATTCTACGAACTACGTTATAATTTCTCTTTTTGCTGGGAGTAATACTCTATTTATCATCTCTTTGATAAAAATTCCGAGTGGATATATAACCAGTTATATAGCTCTTTTTGCTATTCTTCTCAATGCGAGCTTAATTCTTATTTATCTTCTTCTCAATAAGAAATATCGGAAAGATCACGCAAACCTTATAGAAAATTTCAGATTAACACTCACAGAAGAAGATTCTCGTAACTTTAAAAGTCGTATTCATTTTTTTCATGAAAATAAAGAAATGGAAACGATTCTCAAGAAAAGTTATATCAAAAAAAATATTTTAAAAAAGGATCTTGGAGATTTACATAAGGTTTTCAAGAAATTCATTTCCCATGATATCTTTAAAGAGATAGGATTTAAGGGATACGAAAAAATAACTCTTGGGGGCGTCTGTGAAAAAAACCTCAATGTTATGTTTCTTGATATTATCGGATTTACGAATATCAGCGAACAGATTACTCCGGAACGAGCGCTTCTTCTTCTCAATATTTACTTTGACGGAATCGGCGAGATCATCTATGATCACAACGGCTATATAGATAAATTTCTCGGGGATGGTATTATGATTATTTTTGAACAGGATATTTCGGATAATGCTCTTACTTGTGCTCTTGAAATACAAAAATTTATGAAACGTTTTCAAGTCTCGAGTATTGGTAAAGAAATTAATATTGGTATCGGTATAAATACAGGGAATGTCATAGTTGGGACTATTGGAACAAAACATCGAATGGAAGCAACTATTATCGGAGATACGGTAAATACGGCTTCGCGGCTTGAAAGTCTTACAAGAAAATATGACAGAAAAATTATTTTGAGTCAATCTGTAGTTG
>Ga0066631_10000553_pt1 | contig 12306 bp, 12 predicted proteins | sample CryGeyCG2014_300_FD_59502 | JGI IMG/M metagenome (GOLD analysis project Ga0066631, IMG submission 59502) | Groundwater microbial communities from aquifer - Crystal Geyser CG02_land_8/20/14_3.00 | ecosystem: Environmental > Aquatic > Deep subsurface > Groundwater | place: USA: Utah: Grand County... | reverse complement strand
AAATGACTGGACGCCTATACACATAACAACGGAAAGTTTGCCACGAAATAAAGTGATTACTTATTATAAAAATGCAGATGTATGTTTGGTTACCCCGCTTGATGATGGACTTAATTTAGTGGCAAAAGAGTATGTACTCTCTTGTGAAGAAAAAAAAGGTATGATTGTTCTTTCAAAATTTGCAGGTGCAGCAAATGACCTCCGTCATTCATTATTGATAAATCCATATAACATTGAACAAGGCGCTGACGCAATAAATCAAGCGCTTACCATATCTGAACAAGAAAAACGAGATAGAAATATTAAAATGAGAAAGGAATTAAAGGAGAAAAATATTTATCAATGGGCAACTACTTTTATTGAGAAAACGCTTTATGAATAACATAATAGCCGTTAATAAAAACCAAAAAGATCCAAAACACCTATATGAAATGTTTTGTGCAGATACAACTAAGATATATCATGACTATAAAAAACAAAATCTGAAATATCTTATCACCAAAGTCGAAAACATATTGAATCAGTTACATTTAAAAACAATTGATCCTCTGTTAAACGATTTATTAGATAATACTAAAGCGCATTTTTCATCAATTGTGGAAAGTGATAGCGAAAAAACTAAGTATTTCATCAAAATTATTCTGAAAGAAGATATTCTCATGCAAAAGATGATTTTGAACAATCAAACACTTGGGAAAATACTAAAAAATAATAAAGACATTGAACTAAGTCGACACACTCCAACATTGGTAGATTCAAACACTAATTTTTTGCTCTATGAATTTATACAGGGCCGAAACATAGGCTCAAGATATAACGATTCATCTATTGTGACGAAAACTGAAAATGATCAAATCATTTCAATCCTCAAATGCATCGTCTCATTTAATCATCAATCAATGACATCGGCCAAAATAGAGTCATACGGAAGAGATTTTTTTCTATTTTATATCAATCAGAATTCATCTTTAATACGTGATAGAAATATGTACAACAAATATATTGATAATAAAACATTAAGTACTATTGAAAAACTATCAAATGACCAACATGTTTTAGCTTTAATAGATAATAGTGTCGGTTATTTAACTCATAATGACTTTCGACCTGCCAACATAATCAATGCTAATGGCGTTATGAAGATTATTGATTGGGATCTATTTGGAAAAGGAATAAAATTCCACGATATTGCGCGTTTTTATAATTTTTATTATTCTGATCAAATAATTCAGGATCAATATTTAAATACATGGTTGCATGAAAAAATGACAACTGAAGAATTGATACTTTTTTATACTTGGCTTACTCTTGAGTCATTTCATGAAACTAATATGGTTCTTCGTCGTTTTAATGAAAACATATCCAAAGGCAACCTTAATATCATTAAGAATAATTTTTATAAAAGAATCAATAAACTTGTTACTTTTACTGATATACTAAATAAATTACTCTATTGACCATCTTATTGACGTATGAAAATCTTAACTGTTGGATCCATATCTAAGCCTACGACCATCAATTCAACAGGCGGAGTTGAAGTTTGGACTGCGTCTTTTTTGAAAGAATCCATAAAATACGGACACACCTATGACGTTATCTCATTGGATGGATCTATGGAAGTACCCGGAAAAATCAAAATTATCCATTTATTTGATCAAGGAATTGATGATCTTAAAAAATTGGATTTTTTTTCACAAACTCAACGGGAAGATCCTGTAGGACATTTATTTGCTACATATTTTTCAAAAATACTCCTTTATCTGAAAGAAAATGAAAATAAATATGATCTTGTTCTTAACAGCTCTGGTTCTCCGCTTATCCCCATTAACTGGGGATCATTCAAAAAACCTCTTGTTACTCCGGTTCATTTCCCTGCTACTGAACCTGCAATATCATTTTTCAATTTTTTTCCTGTTCCTCCAAATATATATTATGTTTTCCCTTCTTTTTTTGAATATAAAAGATCTACTGTAATTCCTCAAAATCAAAAATATTATATTCCACACGGCATTGATATAAGTAAATTTGATTATTTGGAAAATGGAGGACAAAACATGCTTTGGTATGGTAGGATCGATCCAGGATTACCTAAGGGAGCTGAAGAAACAATTAGCGTGGCAAATATTACGCATAACAAAGTTGACATGTATGCATATATCGAAAATAAACAATATTTTAAATCAACGATTGAACCCCTTCTCTCATCTTATGTTAATTTTGCACTCAATGGAGACAGGAACGCTTATTTTAGAAATTCAAAACTGTTTATGTTCCCTTTGCAAAAAGGCGAATTGTTTGGCCTTACTATGCTTGAGGCTATGGCTACCGGAACACCTGTTGTAGCTTTTGCTCGTAATGCCTCCCCTTATGTTGTTAAAGATGGAGAAACAGGGCTTTTAGTAAATCCATCGAAAGATGAAAAAAACGGCAACTGGATTATTAAGAAAACCGGTATTGAGGGACTTTGTGAGGCTGTAAAACACATCTATGCTCTGCCGGAAAAACAATATAAAAACATGCGAAAAGCATGCCGAATGCATGTAGAAAAAACCTTTACTGTAGAAACAATGGTAAATAAATATGAAAAAATTTTACAATCAATCGCTCTACACAAATAAAACCTTGTTATGAAAAAAATAAGACTGGCAATATTAAATTCTAATCATACTAAAATAGGTCCTTTTACTAAAAAAGGTACTGAAATTTTTAGTTATATTCTTATTAATAATCTTCTGAAATACTATCAACATTCAGTACAAATTTCAGCTTTTTGTTCTGGAAATTCACAAATTCCAGTAAAAAAAATAAGTATTGCCTATCGCTCATCAACTGAAAATCAGTATATCAATAATTCCACATACTTTTTTGAATTAGCACTAATTTCAAAAGCATTAAGTATGCAAAAAGCGTTTGATATTTTTCACGTAAATATTATGAACGGTGAACTTATCCTGCCTTTTGTTCAATTCGTAAAAAAACCAATTGTTATAACCATGCACGGTAATACCAATGAAAAACTTCATTCATTATTTTTTTCTTTATTTAATCATCTTCCTCACGTTTATTTCACTCCTATCAGTAATTATCAAAAAAAATTTCTTCCTTCACTTAACTATACAAAAACAATTTATCATGGAATTAATTCCAATATCTTTTCCTTTAATGCTCTGGGTGGCAAACAAATGATATGGACGGGGCGAGCGATTCCTGAAAAAGGCCTTGATGTAGTTCTGCAGGTTGCAAAAAAAATGAAAAAACAGACAAAAGTTTTTCCTATCATCAAAAATGAATATTTGGATTGGCTTCAAAATGAAGTGTTAAAGAAACGCGAGATAATAAATCAAATTGTTCGTATTAATTTTGATTTTAACGTCACACGATCAAATTTGGTAAAGGAATATCAAAGCAGCAAACTTTTTCTATTCCCACTTAAATGGGAAGAACCATTTGGTCTTACCCTTATTGAAAGTATGTCTTGTGGTACGCCAATAGTAGCTTTTGCCCGTGGTTCAGTTCCTGAAATTGTTAAAGATGGAGAAACGGGATTTATAGTAAATCCATCAGATGACGATATCCGGGGCAACTGGATTATTAAAAAAGCAGGTATTGAAGGGCTCTGTGAGGCTGTAGAACGAATATATGCTATGCCTGAAGATCAATATCGACAAATGAGACAAAATTGTCGTTCTCTTGTGGAAAAAAATTTTACAGTTGAACATATGGTAAATCAATATGTGGATGTCTATAAAGAAGTCCTTACAAAAAAATAATGAAGACCATTAAAGATATCTTAAAGCATTTTAATCCTCTTGAGGATAAATATATTTCCCGTGAATACCAATCGTTTGGAGTTCATTTAGCTCAAAAACTGCAGGATGAACGCAGAAAAAGTCTTTATATAAAACTGGCAAAAACCCACCCCCGCCCTGTCCTTGAACAAGCTCTTCGATTTGTCGTTGACTCAAATGCAAGAAATAAAGGCGCGCTATTTATGTGGAAATTAAAAGAACTGGGTGCTTTCAAATCAAAAATCAAGGCGAAGGAATAGGCTCTTCGAGAAGTTTTAAAACATCCGGGAGGATTACGTGGCTTGAGTGACCTAAATCACCTGCCGCAATGACCTTACCCGACACAATCAACTCTTCCCAATTGTCTGAATGATAAAATATCATAATATCATGTTTTAATACTATTGGGTCTTTTGCAAGATATAAAATACGCACTACCACACCATCCTCATGTAATTTATGTAACGTTTCATTTGTTTTTCCCGTTAATAACCGAATAATAATTTTTCCTGCTTCTGTAAAATGACTAAAGTGAAGCCGTTGGTTTTCCGTTGGTTGTTTCTTATCTCTACGAACCGATTCTTGATGAAATTTCATGATAGAAGGCATTAATATCCTTCCTCTCATTATAAGAGCTTCTTCTAATAATCCTCTGTCTTGAAGCCCTATCGCATCATTTACAAATTCATCAGCATAACGCAAGTCGGCAAGTTTTTCGGGATGTAAATGAAGCAACGCTGCAATTTGTTCTGGTATTCCTTGCACCTTCGCAGGTTTCCAATCAGGAAACAATAGTTGCATTACCTCTGAAAATCCATCTATTTCTGGAGGATAGATAGCTAGCGACTCTATTCCTCTTCGTAGCGATGGCTTGAATTTTTCTCGGAGTACAGAATTATCGACAAATCGTCGCATAAACACGGCCATTCCCCTTGCGTCAGAAAATAATCCTGCCGGACTAATTAAATCAATTGATATATTGCCCCGATTTTGTTCTAGTATATGTTGATCAACTGCTCGCAATACCCGCATTGCCTCAACTGTACCCAAAGAATGACAAATTAATTTTACTTGCTCACCTTTCCGTAGTTTTTCCTCAATCTCTGAAGCGATTTGGTGTTTCCTCGGCTGAGGAAAATCTTTTGATAAAGCAGAAGCCAGTATTGTCACATTATCTTTTCCATACATCTCAACCATAGTTTGTCTGATGGGTGCAAGATGCGCAGAAGACATCATAACCCCACCAAAATAATATGCATATTTATGTTCAGGTTGTTTTAATTGTTCGCTATATCCTATTATCCCTTCACTTATCATACGTAATGATGACATTAAAAATATCCATAAGCCCAATAACCAATACTCCCAACCCCTTTTTCTTTTAAATAATCTATCTTAACTTGTGCCGACTCCTCATCCTCATACCACATAACATGTTTTTGATTTTCTGAATCAACATATTCTATCTTTTTTTCTTTAGAATTTGGAATTTGAGATTTATTTAGGATTTGCTTGTCCTGAGCTTTGTCGAAGGATAACTTAGAGTTTAGGATTTTCTTTATCTGATTCACTGTCACAGTCTCTGCTCTTTTAAGTGGAGTTCCTTGTTGATTCAAAGTCCAATTATACCCGTACATTCCAAAAATAACTGACAATTTTTCCGGTACTATTTGCAATGTATAATCTCTTATCATTTCTTTAAAATCATATCCCCATTTTTCTTTATCCTCGTAGGGAAAATTTGGTCCCGGTTCACCGTATGGCTTGGAAAAATCATAAGCCATAATCATTAGTTCATCACAGTTGTTTCCAATTGATTTGATATCAAATGGTCTGCTTCTATAAAAAACATCACCGTATATTATCACAGAAAAGTGCTTATAGTATCTATTTTCAAGTGTATATATTTTTTGTACAAATAGATTAACTTTGTTTGTTATATCGGTATTAAAAAGTCCTGATAATTCTAAATCAAGCGCCAATTCGGTAAACCCATTTTCGTTTACTAAATTATTTATTTCCAAAATAATTGTGTTTTGTATTTTTTCATTGTTTAAGATTTTTGTGTTATTTTCAGTATCCAGCATTCGAATCACCAGTGATTTTTTTCCAAAATAGCCTTTTGTTACGGCCTGAAATTCACTTAACTGCTTATACCCTATTTCGTTTTTCTGTGCGCCGTTTTCATCAACACCAATACCAAAATACATCAATCGATCATAGGCATCAATATCTTCTTTAGACTGTGGAAGAGCCCAATAGGGAATAAAAATTGATGAATTCTTTACTATAGACTTTTTTTGTATCATTTGCTGGCTTGTAGTACTTATCTGTATCGTCTCTAAATTACTATTTTTTGTTTTTAAACTCATTCTTATTCCTATCAAAAAAAGAATAAAAATAAGTAAAAGCAATATCTTTGTTCGAATCATATTGAAAGTATACCTTATACATCAATTGATATTTCTCACTTGACAAAAAAGAAATAATCTTTAATAATGAATTATATATTTATATTGAACTTAGTTGAAATATGAAAATTACTTTGTATACTGTTACTGAATGTCAGTTTTCAAAACAAGAAAAAGAATACTTATCTTCCCACAATCTTCCTTTTGAAGAAAAAAATCTTGAAATAAACCGTGATTTTTTAACAGAAATGCTTACTTTGTCAAACAATTTCGCAGGTACCCCAGTCACAAAAATTGAAAAAGATGATGGACAAATTGTAATTTTAAAAGGTTTTACTTTGGAAGAATTTGATAAAACCCTCGGATTTGCTGCTCAACCAGTAAATCCACCCCCAGTTCAATCAACTTCCCAACCTGTCCAAGAAACACCTTCTGAAACAGCATCTCAAACCCCTGTTTCTGAACCCACGCCCACGCCTCCTGCAGTTTATAACCCGGTACAAGAACCTGCTGTAGAAGAAGATATGCCTGCACCTGTTCCCCCACCAGCTCCAGCTATAACACCAGATAATAATCCCGCTACCCTACCTACAACACCATCACAACCCCCTCAACAACCACAAGCTCCTGAATTATCAAATCCTATGAATTCAGTTTTAAATAACTTACAAGATCAAGTCTCGGCTTCACCTCCTCTCCCAAATATCCCAGATCCAAAACTGTAAAAACACAAAGAATAAATTGCTCTTCATTATGTAGTACGTTATAATTGATTTGTTATTTGTAGATTTGTAATTTTAATCAAGGGGTGTCGTTCAACGGTAGGATTTCAGTCTCCAAAACTGAATATGAAGGTTCGACTCCTTCCACCCCTGCATGAGAAACTGTTTCCAAGGAACGAGAAAATATAGTTTCTTATGTTCTTCCGAAGCCAGAAGGACCAAGGAGGACTATTTTTGAAATCTAAATTCTCATCTTATCCCCACTGCATAAATATCCGGATACTTGTTGGTCTGCGGATTAAAGTTGGCAAGAATAAGGAGTCTTCCATCTGGGGCAACATCAACATAGTCAGATAAATACGGTCCAGAATATACTATTTGTTTATTTGTATTATCATATTCCATAATGGACAAATGTTCTCCATCATTTAAAATAAAATGGCGTGAATCAATATACCACATAACAACTGATTCTATTGGTTTATCTGGCTTTTTAACATATTGAACTTTAAAATTTTTATCCTCTTTTTTGTCATAAATATACAATTCACCCTCAACAAGATTCCTGTCTTCTTTTTCCTGATTTGTTGCAATAAGAGGAGGGGTGATAAAAGGAGGAAGATTTGTATTCGCTTTAGCTTGATACAGTAATTTTGTTTTATCTGGTGAAAATGAAACGACAGAGAAAGAATCTGAGGCTATTTTTCGAACTTCTGCTGGAAAAACTTCCATTATTTTTATCGCTTCTTTTTTATTTTCCTCATTCCAAGCGGTAATAAGAGATTCTTTAGAGTTTGTTACATCAAATAACTGCTGATTTTCTTCATCTACCGAGATAAAATACGACACACTACTATTCTCGAGTTCAAAATCAATAATTGCCTCTTTAAAGTCAGGGGAAAATGTGGTTGTTGTTTTTGTAAAATCAATCCCTAAGGGAAGATTTTTTTTCAAGACTAATAGTTTAAGTGGTGGGAAAAAGGAAAACGGTTTTTTATTTTGATCAAACAAGTAAATACCATCTTTTTCTTCAACACCGTTTTGTGAAAACAATAAAGACCGTTCTGTTTTATCAATAGAAATAACTTTTGCCAGTCCAAGATTGGTAAGAGGAGTTAGTGATGAATTGAGTGGGAATAGGTTCGCATCAGCAGAAACCACCAACTCTCCCTTTAATATGAATGTTTTTTTCCAATCAAAATATCCATCTTTCTTTATTTCAACTATATAAGAGCCTGGCGGCAATATAAACGTATTATCGGTTACACCTTTTAGTTCTCCATTAATATATACTTTAGCTGCTTTTGGTTGCGAAGTCGCCGCAATAATACCCGTTGGGCTAAATGATTTCTCTTTATATGAAAATCGATATCCTCGAGCATATGCCACAATAAATATAAAAATTCCGGCAAAAACAGAAAAAATGATTAATTTTTGAATTATTCTCATAAAATTATACTCCCACAGTCATTCTTAATCTAAAAACAAAACATCTTTTGTGATGAATTTAGATATGTCATCCCGAATTTATTTCGGGATCTTAATAATAAGATGCTGAAACCCTTACAGGGTAAACAAGTTCAGCATGACAACTAATAATTAATATCGCTGTCGTTATTCCTTTGCATTTTGAAAGCAAAGGGGGTATAAAATAGTATACAATAGTATTATAAATACTATCTCATATTATACAGTTTCTATTTCGAAATAGATGTTCTTCCGAAAAAAAGTTGGTATAGATTTGGGAACTGCAAATACACTCGTGTATATTGCAGGTGAAGGAATTGTTTTAAATGAACCAACCGTCGTTGCTTATTCTTTGGAAAATAAGCAAGTCCTCGCTGTTGGTGATGATGCAAAGGATATGCTAGGTCGCACACCTGGATCTATTGTCGCATCACGCCCGATGAAAGAAGGCGTTATAGCTGATTATGGAACTACTTCTGCGATGATTGCATATTTTCTGAAAAAAGCTCTCCACGGTCATGTTTTATGGCCTGAAATTATGATTTCAATTCCAGGTGGAGCATCGCAGGTTGAAAAACGAGCCGTAGTGGCAGCCTGTAAACAAGCAGGAGCCGCAGATGTATATTTAATTGAAGAGCCACTCGCCGCTGCAATTGGAGCAAAAATCCCCATTTCTCAACCCTCAGGTCATATGATCGTCAATCTAGGAGGTGGAACTTCTGAAATTGCAGTAATTTCACTTGGTCAACTCGTTGCGTATAAAACAGTTCGTGTTGCTGGTACTAAGTTTGATGAAGCTATTGTTCAACAGCTTCGAAAAAAATATAATTTAATTATTGGTGAGAGAACTGCTGAACAAATTAAAATGCAAATAGGTAATGCTCATATTGAAAAGGTGTCTGACTATAAAGAACGCACAATGGAAATAAAAGGAAGAGATTACCAAACAGGACTTCCCAAAATAATGATGCTCGGTGAAGAAATTATTAACGAATCATTTCAAAAACCACTTAAACTTATCCTTGAAGGAATAAAAGAAGTTCTTTCATTAACTCCTCCTGAATTATCGGCCGATATCGTCGATAAAGGAATTGTTCTTTCTGGTGGAACGTCTCTTCTTACAAATATTGATAGATATATTACCTACTTTATAAATGTCTCTTCTTTTGTAGTCGAAGAACCACTTTTTTGTGTCATTAGAGGTGTCGGAATGGCAATTGAAAACCTCAGCAGTTATAAAGAAGCAATTAGATAATTGTAATAAAGTCTTTTGCAACAATCCAAAACAATTATTATCTTATAATTTATTACTATATTTTATTTGTTTATATATATTTAAACGTACGTAGTTAATATATAGTTATATAAAAGTCTTATAGTAAATTACTACGAAAATATCTTATTTATATATAAAATACTCAAAAAATGTCTATATGATAATATTAAATAAGATCAACTTATTTGAACAAAATAATAATTTACTTGTATATTACCTTTTAGTGTTAGTACTTGTAGTATAATTAGATTATGAATAATATTCAATTATTAGGAATCTCAGTACAAAATAATTCTTTTGATAAAATCCTATATACTTTGTCAAAAAACATACCACCAAAAGAGTTTTTTCATATAGTATCGATTAATCCTGAAATACTCGTTGAAACACAAAATAATAAGTTATTCACAAAAGTTGTCAATACAGCCCAAATCAATATTATGGATGGAATAGGGACTGCTCTAGCAGTCCGTATCCTTTCAGGTAAACCAATTAAGCGCATAACCGGAGTTTACCTTATGGAAAAACTCCTCGAATACGCAGGAAAGAATAGCCTTAGAGTAGTCCTTATAGGCGGAACTACAAATTTAGCACTGAGCATTGCGAAGTGCTACCAAAAAAAGTATCTAAAAGCTAAATTTATCGGACTACAGGCTATAAAAAACATCAACAAACCGACCAATCAAGAAATTAAGCATATTTTTTCAATAGTGGCTGATATAAGGCCCCATTTTGTATTTGTTGCCTTTGGTTCTCCTTATCAAGAAATATGGCTTTGGAATAATAGAGCAATCTTTTCTTCTTCTATTTGTATGGGAGTAGGTCAAGGGTTTGATGTATTAGGGGGTCGGGTAAAACGCGCGCCTTCTTGGATACACAATAGTGGATTTGAATGGCTGTATCGTTTAGTCACTCAACCGTGGAGATGGAAACGTCAACTTAAGCTTCCTCTCTTTATCGTTCTTGTTATCAAAGAATATATATATGGACGCTTATCCCACAAAAACAGTTGAGTTAGGAATTAAAAAAGTCATCCGATACTATCATTTTTTTGATTATGCCCCTTCTTTTAACCTTATTTACTTATTCTTCCCATTTTATATATCTAAAAGGGAGCTGCACAACTTCCTAAATCGAATGACAAACAACCATAACCTCATATCACATACTCAAAATCGGAAAAATATGAAAATAGAGCATCTTAACAATACTTTTAACATTTGTTATTTGATATTTGATATTCCTCTATATACTCTCCCCCAGTATAGTATATCAATACAAAAACAAATGAATAAATATCAAATAACAAATGTTAAATTTCAAAAAATACAGCCCTATATCAAGCTCCTTTCAAAAATCCCTTTGGTTATAATGATAGGTATTACCGGCTCAGCTTCAATGGGTAATTGTAAAAAAAACGACGATATTGACCTTTGTGTCATCACGAAATCAAAAAGCCTATGGATTACTCGGTTTATCTGTGTTGTTATTGCGAAAATGATGAATTTGTACGGAAAATACATTTGCTTGAATTTATTTTTCGATGAATCAGATTTAACCATACCTCAACAAAAACAAACGATTTATATAGGTCATGAACTTTTGCAAATGAAACCAGTGGTGAATAAAAATAATACTTACGAACAGATGTTATCAAAAAATAAATGGATATATTCCCTATTCCCAAATGCATATTTAAAATCTCAAATGTTAAATGTTAAATGTCAAATGTCATACGTTACCCATTTTACGTTACACGTTACACAACTTATAGATAATATTTTTAAAATCCTCCAACTTTCAATTATCCGAAAAAATAAAACGTTTCTCTTGATAACCGATACACAACTTTGGTTGTTTAAGATGGATTTTGAGGCAAGATTACCACATAAAATAAGGTAGTAAAAATAAATCAGATCAAATAAACAATTAAGTCTCCTCGAATAACTATTTTGCTGCATCAACAAGAGTTTTTGGAGCTTCAGCCGGAAGAGCCATGAAACCAGGCGGAAATCCTCCTAGTCTAGAAAAAACCCATTGTAGATCCTTTACATAAACCCGTTCATTCTTCAAATCAGGATTAAATAATTTCCTACCAAATGGGTTGCGTCCTTCAGTGTCAAGTATGGCACTATTTCTCTTACCCGAATATTCTGCGAAATACTGAGGTCTTCCATGGTCTAATTTTCTTACTAAGGTATAAAGTATACTTCCTTTTTCTATATTTTTCATTAAAGTAACCGATGTAATTTCACCTATCCGAGATATGGTCGCATAAATATCATGTTGTGGGTTATTTTCACTAGCTGTTCTATCCTTTATAGGATAACCTCTATAATCTCTTCGAGAAGCGGCATCTCTTTCGGCCATAAGCGCTCTTGTAACAACAAACGCATACATCTCTTGCATTGATGGAGTATGCTTTATAATCGCCCCTTCTAAATCAGCTCGAGTAACTCCGTATTCTACTGCTTTGGCTTCGATTTCAGAAAAACGTTTTATATCTGCGTCAACCGGCTCTTGTGTAGCCTCTCTAAGACCTAAAATTGCTGGATCAAGTGTTGTTTCTCTACCTGTTGAGTCAGACATATTTTTTTAACCTAAATTTATTAAATAGTAAATATTATTAGTTTTAAATTTAA
>Ga0066631_10000538_pt1 | contig 12419 bp, 14 predicted proteins | sample CryGeyCG2014_300_FD_59502 | JGI IMG/M metagenome (GOLD analysis project Ga0066631, IMG submission 59502) | Groundwater microbial communities from aquifer - Crystal Geyser CG02_land_8/20/14_3.00 | ecosystem: Environmental > Aquatic > Deep subsurface > Groundwater | place: USA: Utah: Grand County... | reverse complement strand
TCGCTTAACAATAAACACAATTTATTAAAATTTTGTGTCTTGACAAGAGAGCCATTATAGTAATTACTTATTATATGACAAAGTGAAAATTAAAAGTGGATATGAGTGTGTGGATTATTTTAATGAGAAACTGTTTATGAGACAAACCGGAGATTCTTTAATTTGTGCTTATGATAAGGATGGTTTACTTGCAATAAATAATGTCCATATCGGCAATTTAATTGATGGTACTTATTCCTTGAAATTTATTATTGCAATAACTAATTCAAAACTTCTAAATTATTATTATAAATCGATTTCCCTAGAAACTGGTCGTGTAATGGCACAAACAGATATTGAAACAGTGGAAGGTTTGCCTATTAAAAATATCACAAAAGACGACCAAAAACCATTCATTGAACTTGTAGATAAAATTCTAGCCATAACAAATCCCCCTTCATCCCCCTTTAATAAAGGGGAACAAGACAATGATTATTTAACTAATTCTACCAAGCAAGCAAAAGTTAAGGAATACGAACACCAGATTGACCAGATAGTTTATAATCTTTATGATTTAAATGGAGACGAAATAAACACCATTGAAGGATTCAATTTATGAGAATAACTTCCTTAAATATTAAAAATTATCCCTCCCCTTTTTATAATTGTAGTCATTTTAATAGGTTCACTTTTAATCTTAAATAACACCCTTAATTGACTTGACAATAATTCCGATGTATATATAATTATGTATTATGATTATTTTGCAACTTGGAGCTCTTGACAAAGTTTCAAGGCAGGAGTACGAATGGGTGCTCACTCCAAAGGAACTTCAAGACGGGAGCAATGAAGTTTTACATGTAAAAGCGATCTTTGAAGTAAATTCTATAAAGAACAGGCAGTATGATTTCAAAGGGAAATTGTACTATGATATGAATATGAAATGTGACAGGTGCCTTGAAGATTTCAGAAGGTCTTTTGAAGAGGATATTTATTTTATTCTCAAAAGGGATTATGAAGGAGACGAACTTGATATAATCCCTTACAATGACCTAATCTGCAATATAACTGATTATGTAAGGGATTTTATTCTTACATCCATTCCGATGAAGAAGCTCTGCAAGACAAACTGCAAGGGGCTTTGCGAAAAATGCGGAATGAATCTGAATCAGGGTATATGCAACTGCAAAAAAACAGGAGGAGTAAATGGCAGTACCAAAACGGAGACATTCGCGGGCAAGAGGCAGAAAAAGAAGAACTCATTGGAAGCTCTTTAAGCCGGCATTGACTATCTGCTCCCATTGTGGAGCAATGATAAGAAGTCACAGTATATGTCCGACATGCGGTTATTATAATGGAAAAGAATACATAACAATAAAAAAAGAGGTATAATTGAAAATAGTGCTTGACGCGATGGGCGGAGACACAGGGCTCTCCGTCAATCTTGAAGGCGCTCTATTGGCATCAAAATATTTCTCAAAAAGCGATACGATAATAATTGTTGGAATAAAATCCGAAATTGAGAAATATATAAATAGCAAGAAAATAAGTTTCAATTGCAACATTGAAATTGTAGATGCAGTTGATAATGTAGGAATGGAAGATTCTCCTACAAAGGCGCTGCAAGAGAAGCAGGAATCCTCAATTGCAAAAGGACTTGACCTCGTAAAGAATAAAAAAGCAGATGCATTTTTCTCTCCGGGAAATACAGGGGTAATACTTGCATTTTCACTCTTAAAACTAGGACGTTTGAGGGGATTAGATAGACCTGCTATCGGTATCATTTTCCCCATAGGAAAACATCCTATAATGCTTGATGTGGGTGCCACTCCTGATGCAAAACCGAAAAACCTCTACCAGTTTGCACTTCTCGGCACAGAGTACATAAAAATAATGCGAAACATTGAGAAGCCGAAAGTGGGACTTCTCTCCATAGGAGAAGAAAACTCAAAAGGTTCGGTTGTATATCAAAAGGCATTTGAACTGATTAAAAACGACAAAGAGATAAATTTTATAGGTAACATTGAAGGGGATGATTTTTTCAAGAACAAAGTGGATGTGATTGTGACTGACGGATTCACTGGAAATATAGTTCTGAAGTTCGGTGAGGGAATGGTCCATTGGCTAAAAGAGAACATTATAATTTCAGTAAAGCCGCTTCCACTTGCAATAATTGGAATTATACTTTCAATTCCCGGAATTCTTGGAATACCCTTCTTTTTAGCATCAATGAAAAAACTTCTCAAAAAAATATCTTATGACGAGATAGGAGGAGCTCCTCTTCTCGGAGTTGACGGACTTGTGTTTGTAGGACATGGCAAATCAAATCCTAAAGCAATAAAGAGCGGAATGCTTAATGCAAAAAACCTTGTTGAGCATAATTTTATTGGTGATCTTAAAAACATTATTGAAAAAAGGAGTGATAGTGAAACGGATTAAAATAATAGGAACTGGATCTTATCTGCCTGAAAAAATATTGACTAATAAAGATATTGAAAAGATAGTAGATACGACTGACGAATGGATTATAAAGAGATCAGGAATAAAAGAGCGCCACATTGCATCTGAAAGTCAGGCTACAAGCGACCTTGGAGTGGAAGCAGCAAAAAAAGCAATTGAAAATGCAAAAATTGATAAAAATTCAATTGACTGTATAATATTTGGAACAGTGACTCCGGATAGACTCTTTCCTTCAACTGCAATTTATGTACAAAAAGCATTGGGTCTTGCCGGAGTGCCTGCATTTGATATTTCTGCAGCTTGTTCAGGATTCATATATGGACTCGCTATATCTCAAACAATAATAAACAGCGGATTTTACAAAAGGGTATTAGTTCTCGGAGGAGATACTCTTTCCAAAGTGACAAATTGGACTGACAGATCAACCTGTTTTCTATTCGGAGACGGAGTAGGTGCCGTAATAGTAGAGGAATCAACAGACGAATCAGGCATTATATCTATTTATTTAGGAGCTGACGGAAATATGGAAAATCTTCTCTACCAGCCAGCAGGCGGAACACGGATACCCGCTACAGAAGAGAGTGTGAAAAAGAATCTTCACACTATTTTTATGGAAGGAAACGAGGTTTACAAACATGCAGTCAATACTATGGCAAATGCTGCACAGAAAGCTCTTGAACTTGCTGGAATAAATGAAGATGATGTCACACACTTCATACCGCATCAGGCGAATATAAGAATTATGGAGACGACTGCAAAAATGGTGAATATTCCAAGAGAGAAAGTATTTATAAATATTGATAAGACGGCAAATACCTCAGCCGGCTCAATAGGGATAGCAATGGATCAGATGAACAGAAGGGGGATGCTGAATAAGGGTGACATAATCCTGATAGATGCATTCGGAGGCGGATTCACATGGGGTTCTGCAATAATCAGGTGGTAATGTGAAGCAAGTTTTAATGTTTCCCGGACAGGGTTCGCAGTATGTGGGAATGTGTCGCGATTTCTATGAGAAAAATGAAAAAATAAAAGATCTCTTTGAAAAGGTAAATTCAATAATAAATGATGATATAGCAGATATAATGTTTAATGGACCTGACGCACGTCTTACTGAGAGCAAAAACGCACAGGTTGCCATATTTCTACATTCATATTCCGCCTATACTCTAATTAAAGATAAAATTGAAACTGTTTTGGTCTGTGGTCATTCTCTTGGAGAATACACAGCTCTTCTTTGCGCTGATGTTTTTGATTTTGAAACAGCAGTAAACCTTGTCAGAAGAAGAGGTGAGCTTATGAGCGAGGCAGGAGAAAAAGCAATGGGCTCAATGGCAGCAGTTATAGGAATGGATATTGTAAAAATAGAATCGGTAATAAAGGAGATTGATGGAATTGTTATTGCAAATTACAATGGGGAAGGGCAGACAGTCATATCCGGTACTGTTAATGGCATAGATAAAGCAATAACAAAACTTTCCGAGTTAGGTGCGAGAAGAGTTTTGAAATTAAATGTTTCAGGAGCTTTCCACTCTCCTCTTATGAATTATGCTTTTGAAGAATTTTCTTCGTTCATTGACAAGTTTTCATTCAATGATCCGAAAGTGACTGTAATAATGAATGTGACAGGCAACTATTCAACTGATTCAAAACAGATAAAAGATCTTCTCAAAAAGCAGATTATAAGTCCTGTAAAATGGACTCAAACAATGAAACTTCTTCTAAGGGACGGACATAGACATATTGCCGAAGTGGGTCCGTCAAAAGTTTTAAGCGGAATGGCAAAAAAGACAAGCGAAGAATTTGAAACGATTTCAATAGAAAAAAGCGAAGATATTTCTTTTTAAGGAGAAAAAAATGGAAAAGAAAAATGTTCTTGTAACTGGTGCTTTGAGGGGCATAGGAAATGCGATTGCAAAAGAGTATGCAAAACACGGATACAATGTTATAATATGGGATATATTTGATGATGGTAAAGAGAATGTTATAAGTGAAATAAAAGAATTCAATGTTGATTGTGATTTTGAAAAAATAAATGTCTCCGATTTGACTCAGGTCATATCCGGTATAGATAATATTATAAAAAAGTATCAATCTCTTGATGTTCTCATAAACAATGCAGGAATAACCAAAGACAATCTTCTTTTGAGTATGACTGAAGAAGAGTGGGACAGAGTTATTTCAGTGAATCTCAAGGGCACATTCAATTGTTCAAAAGCGGTTGTGAGATATATGATAAAAAAACGTTCAGGAGCGATCATAAATATTTCATCAGTTATAGGAATAATGGGAAACAAGGGTCAGGCAAATTATGCTGCAAGCAAGGCAGGGATAATCGGTTTCACAAAATCTCTTGCTAAAGAGGTCGGTTCAAGAAATATAAGGGTTAATGCAATAGCTCCCGGTTTTATTGAAACAGAGATGACAAAAAAACTGGGGGCGGAAGTCATAGCAGAGTATGCGAAGCTGATTCCTTTGGGAAGAATGGGAAATGTTGAAGATGTTGCTAAAATATGTTTCTTTTTATCTTCTGATAATGCAAATTATATTACAGGGCAAGTCATCCACTGTGATGGTGGAATGTTAATGTAAAACAAACCAAGGAGGTTTTGATGTCTCAGGTTTACGAAACAATTAAAAAAATGCTTGTGCAAGAACTCAAGTTTGATGAAACCAAAATTACACCGGATGCAGCAATTATGCAGGATTTAGGCGCTGACTCACTTGACCTTATGGACCTTGTTAATGAACTGGAGAAAGTTTATGGGATCAAGATTCCTCAAGAGGACTATGCAAAGCTAAAGACAGTAGGAGATGTAGCGACCTATATAGAAGGAAAGACAGCAAAATAAAGAGCAGGCAAGCCCTGCTTTTCAAAACAGGAGTTTAGATGAAAAGGGTTGTAATAACTGGAATTGGAGTGATATCCCCCATAGGAAACAATGTGGAGGATTTTACAAAAAATCTCTTTGCAGGCAAATCCGGAATAGGATATATCACTAAATTTGATACGTCTTCATACCGCACAAGAATAGCAGGTGAAGTGAAAGATTTTAATCCTGAGCCTGTAATAAACAGAAAAGAAACGAGAAGAATGGATACAGTATCCCAGTATGCTCTTGTTGCTGCAAATGAAGCTGTGAAAATGGCAAATTTTGATATGAATGCAATCAATAAGGAGAGATGCGGAGTCATAATAGCTACAGGAATTGGAGGAATGGAAACATGGGAAAAACAGCACTCTGTTCTTCTCAATGAAGGAGTGGATCGTTTAAGCCCGTTTTTTGTTCCAATGATGATGATAAATTCCCCATCAGGACAAGTTGCGATAAAGTTCGGATTCAAGGGACCCAATTTCGCAGTGGTCTCTGCCTGTGCATCAAGCGGACATGCAATTGCTGATGCATACAATCAAATTGTTCTTGACAATGCTGATATAATGGTATGCGGAGGAACAGAGGCGGCAATTACACCTCTTTCAGTAGCCGGATTTATTGCTCTTCAGGCGCTTTCAACAAGGAATGATCAACCTGAAAAGGCGTCAAGACCATTTGATTTAGATAGAGACGGATTCGTGATGGCAGAAGGAGCTGGAGTTTTGATACTTGAAAGTCTTGAACATGCAAAGAAAAGAGGATCTCACATATTGGCAGAACTGGCAGGGTATGGATACAATAATGATGCATATCATATTACTGCACCTGATGAAACAGGAGAAAGTGCTGCAAAATGTATGGATATAACTCTTAAAAAGATAAATAAAAAGATAAATGATGTTGATTATATAAATGCTCACGGTACTTCCACAAAACTAAATGACCAAATGGAAACTCTTGCTATAAAGAAATGTTTTAAGGAAAATTCTTACAATATAAATATCTCTTCCACAAAGTCAATGCATGGGCACATGCTCGGAGCCGCTTCGGCAGCTGAAGCCATTGCAACTATCCTTGCGATACAAAATTCAGTTATTCCTCCAACGATAAACTATGAAAAGAAAGATGCTAAGTGCGATCTAAATTACACTCCCAATATAGCAGTTAAGAAAGAAATCCGACTTGCTCTCTCAAATTCATTCGGTTTTGGTGGGCACAATGTAACACTTGCATTTGCAAAATTTAATGATTAACAAAAGTGATGTTTCTGCAAAATTCAAAAAGATCACAGGAATAAGTTTCAAAAACGTAGAACTTTTAATAGAAGCAATTTCACATAGGTCATTCAAGACAAATGTTTCTTATCAAAGATTTGAATTTCTTGGAGATGCAATACTCTCTTTTTTCACATCAGAGTATTGCTTCAAAAAATACAAACTGTTCAATGAAGGCGAAATGTCAAAGTTTCGCACCTCCATTGTAAATAAAGACAATCTCTCTTTTGTTTTTATGAAACTGAAATTGTCAGATATTGTTCTCATTGACAGAAAATCATTTAATGAGGATATTCCTTCCTCAATAAAAGAGGATATTATAGAATCACTTCTTGCCGCTGTTTATATTGATAGCGGTCTTCGCAATGCAAAGAAGATGTTCAAACTGATTATAAAAAATTCACATTCGGTTCCTGAGGAGTTCTTTGCAAAGAATCAGCTTCAGGAACTATCATTATTTCACTTCAAAACTCTTCCGGAATTCAGAACCGAATCATTCAAAAACAACTCTTTTATCTGTAAATTATATATAAACGGCAAATATTACTCTGAAGCACTGGGGAGGACAAAAAAAGAGTGTGAAAAAAAATCCGCTCTTTTAGCAATAAAGAAATTAGAAAAGGAGTTTTGATGAACATCATTGTCTGTATAAAACAGGTGCCTGACACGAGTCAGATGAAATTTGATTCAGAAACAAAAACAATAGTCAGGGAAAATGTAGAAAACATTGTGAATCCGTTTGACCTGTATGCAGTTGAAGAGTCCTTAAGAATAAAAGAAAAATTTGAAGATTCAACAGTTACTGCAATATGCATGGGACCTGAACAGGCGGAAAGTGCTTTAAGAGAAGTGATATCAATGGGAGTTGATAAAGGTATTTTAGTGTCAGATAAATCATTTGCAGCATCTGACACTCTTGCAACAAGCTATGTGCTCTCAGAAGCAATAAAAAAGAGAGGACCCTTTGATCTGATTCTTTTTGGAAAAATGGCTATTGATGGAGACACTGCACAGGTGGGACCGGGAGTGGCATCTATACTTGACATTCCTCAAATAACATTTGTCAGAAAAATAGAGGAAATTTCAGACAAAAAAATAATTGCTGAAAGGGCTATAGAGACGGGCTATGAGACAATAGAGAGCGATCTTCCATGTGTTCTGACATGCATCAAAGAATTGAATGAACCTCGTCTTCCTTCTTTAAGGGGAAAAATAAAGGCGAAGAAAGAGGAGATTCCCTTATGGAATATAGAATCTTTGAACATAGATCTTTCAAGATGCGGATTAAAGGGATCTCCTACTATGGTTATAAAAGCATTTGCTCCAACAATTACAAAAGAAAATATAATATTCAAATCTGAAAACCAAAGAGAAAATGTGGGAAATCTTATTTCAAAACTCAAAGAAAAGTCAGTGATTTAAGGAGAATCTATGAATGAAAATATAAATGATTACAAAAATGTCCTTGTCTATGCAGAGCAGAGAAATGGGGTTATTGAAAAAGTGACTTTTGAACTTTTAAATAAAGGAAGATATCTATCTGACAAGAGAAATGAAAAAGTTATTGCTGTAATACTTGGATATAATCTCGCAGAGAATGCTAAAACTCTAATAAAAAGGGGCGCTGATGTTGTAATAACTGCTGATTCAAAAGACCTTGAAAATTTTATTGATATCACTTATGCAAATATATTATCTGAAATAATATTGAAATATAAACCAGAAATAGTTCTTGCAGGGTCAACTACTCTTGGCAGGTCTCTTCTTCCACGTGTTGCTGCAAAGATTAGAACAGGACTCACTGCGGACTGTACTGAACTTGATATTGATCCGTCAGATGGAAAATTACTACAAACACGGCCTGCCGCAGGTGGTTCAATAATGGCAACAATAATAACTCCTAATTCAAGACCTCAGATGTCAACAGTGAGGCATAAGGTCTTCAAAGAATCATATTTTGATGAAAGCCGCTTTGGAGAGATTATAGATTTTGAAGTGAAAGATTCTTACATAGACAAAAGAACAAAGTATATTTCATTTAAGAAAGATGAATCGCAAACAATAAATCTGTCAGACGCTGATATAATTGTTTCAGGAGGAAGAGGACTAAAACAGGCAGAAAACTTCAAACTTGTCTATTCTCTTGCCGCTGTGTTAAATGGAGCTGTTGGAGCATCTCGTCCAGTAATAGATGACGGATGGCTTCCCTTTTCGCACCAGGTGGGACAGACGGGAAAGACCGTCTCTCCAAAGATTTATGTTGCTCTTGGAATATCAGGGTCTATTCAGCACTTAGCAGGAATGAAATCATCAGATGTCATAATAGCAATAAATAAAGATGAAAATGCCCCGATTTTTCAGATAGCAGACTATGGAATAGTGGGAGATCTATTTGAGGTTGTTCCTATATTGCTTGAGAAATTGAAGGAAATTGAAAAGTAAAATCAATCTGAGCGCAATGTTCCCCTGTTACAATGACAGCAGGATAATAGTAAACCTCATTCACGAGGTGACAGAGCATCTTGAGAAATATACAGAGGACTTTGAAGTGATAGTAGTTGATGATTTCTCCTCTGACAATTCAAGGGATATTCTCTTAAAGGAAAAAGCGAACAATAAGAAACTCGTTCTTATTTTTCACGATAAGAACATGGGCTATGGGAAAACAATTATTGACGGAATGAAAATAGCAAAATTTCCGTATTTTTTTTATACTGATGGAGACGGTCAATATTCGGTGAGTGATATAATTCATCTGATAGATTCTATGGATGAAGATACTATTCTTGCTAATGGCTACAAAATAAGTAGAGACGATCCTTTTTATAGAATACTAATAGGAAAGATATACAATCTGATGATGAAGTTTTTCTTTGGGATAAAAATTAGAGATATTGACTGCGATTTCAGAATAATAAAAAAATCAGTATTTGATGATGTGAAATTTTTTTCAAAATCAGGAACAATATGCATTGAAATAGTAAAGAGGATAGAAATAGAAACAAATAAAACCAAAGAGGTACCGGTTAAACATTTTAAGAGACGGTATGGATCATCGCAATTCTTCAATATAAAACGTCTTTTATTTGTTTCTTTTTATTTGATTGGACTATGGAACATTCTAATTGCAAAGAGAAAGTAGAGGCGAACATGAATAAAACAAGAAAAATATCTTCTGTTCTTGTGACAGGCGGAGAGGGCTTTATCGGTTTTAATATCTCCAAACTTTTGTCTGAAAAGGGATATGAAGTGACTGTGCTTGATTCGGAAAACTCTATGAGCGGGTATAACCCTTTTCATAGGATAATGCTTGAAAAACTGAATGTAAGAATAATTACAGACTCAATCGGAAACATTTCAAAATATGACAAACAAGTAAAAAATGCTGGAGCAATCATAAATTGTGCAGCCCTTATAAGCCATATTGATTCAATGAAGAATCCGATTCTTGACATTGAAAACAATACCATAGAGCAGATAAAATTTATTAGTTATGTAAAACAATTTCAAAATAAAAAAATTATTTATACTTCCACCCGTCAGGTTTATGGCAGACAAGAGCAATTGCCTGTAAAAGAGACATCTGCGGTGAATCCTATGGATTCAAATGGGATAAACAAATACACAAGCGAACTTTACTATACACTCTATAGTAGGATTTATTCTTTGAATATTATTATTTTAAGATTAACAAATATTTACGGGCCGGGAATGCATATAAAAGACAAAAGACTTTCATTCATTGGTTGGTTCTTAAACAGATGTATAACAAACAATCCTATTGAACTCTATGGAAATGGGCTTCAAAAGAGGGATATGCTATTTGTGACGGATTTGTGCGATACATTATATAAAGCGATGCTCTCTGATTTCAAAGGAATTGTGAATGTGGGAAGCGATATTTCCTTAACATTGAAGGATATCGCAGAAATTATTAAAGAGAATAATCCAAAAGTAAATATACTGAAAGTCAGTTTTCCTGAGGAAATAAAAAAAATAGACATAGGAAGTTTTCATACTGATAATACTCTCGCAAAAAAGATTCTGGGACACAAAGAAAATATCTCTATACAGGAGGGTATAAAAATAACTATTGACTATTATAACAAGTACAGAGGATATTATCTATGATTCCTTTCATTGCATTAAACAGGGATACAGCAGAACTTGATGAAATATCAAAAGAAATTGACAAATTCATTAAAATGGGGAAATACATACTTGGAGAGAAACTTTCCGAATTTGAGGAATCATTTGCTTCATTCATTGGAAAAAAATATGCTGTCGGTGTGGGTAATGGCACTGATGCACTCTATCTTATATTTAGAGTATTGAATCTTAAAACAATAGGACTATGTGCGGCAAATCCCATTCCATGCGCGCAGGCAATAAAAATGGCAGGAGCAAATATGGTGCTATTTGACTCTGAAAACGAAGGCGGACTTCTTGATATTGAGCAGATAAAAAAATATTCTGGGAATATGGATTCCATTCTTGCGGTTCATTTATACGGACAGGCTGAGAGAGTTGAGGAATTGAAGAATATCTGCGAAAAAAAGAATATGATTCTAATTGAGGACTGCTCCCAGTCCGTAGGCACATATATAGGAAATCTTCATACAGGAAGTTTTAGTTCTCTTTCGGCATACTCATTCTATCCTACTAAAAACCTCGGAGGATTTGGAGACGGAGGGCTTATAGCAACTGACAATAAGGAACTTTTTGAAAAACTTAGGAAGATGCGTAATTACGGACAGTCCCAAAATTATTTTGCTCAGGAAGAGGGTATCAACTCTCGTCTTGATGATATTCAGGCAGTCATACTTCTTGAAAAAATGAAAAAAATAAATGAGAAGAACCGAAGAAGAAAATTAATACTAAAAGAATATGAAAAAAAGATAAACAATCCCAAAATTATTCTTCCCCCAAAAAGATATTTTGAAACTTCAAACGGTCATTTGATGCCTATTTTTACTGATAAAAGGGAAAAACTGAAAGAGTTTATGCAAAAAGAGGGAATAATAACTGCCATTCATTATCCTTATCCTCTGCATAAACATAATTATTTTAGAGAAAATATTTCTCTCCCCGTTTCAGAGTCATTATCTTTAAGAGAACTCACAATACCGTCATTCAGTGAACTTGAGAATGATGAGGTAAAACATATAATTGAGGTACTGAATAGATATGAATGAGATGGAATTCAATTCATTGAAAAATTCTGAGGACAATCATTTTTGGTTTCAGCATAAAAGGCGACTATTAAAACATTACATTCAACAATACTTAAAAGACGATTCACTCAAAATTTTTGATTCAGGATGCGGAACATGCCGTGACATCTATGATTTCAAAGATAGCATAGGAATGGATATAAACTTTAACGGACTTATTCTTTCCGATGAAAACTGCAATTTGAAGGTGAATGGAAATGTAAATGAAATTCCTGTAAAAAATGAAATGTTTGACATTATACTTTCAATGGATGTGCTTCAACACAAAGGAGTTGATGTAAAGAAAGCAATTAAAGAGTATGGAAGAATTTTGAAAAGAAACGGAATTCTTATAATGAATCTTCCTTCTATCAATTTTCTCTACTCCTATCATGATTTATCAGTTGATAATGACCACAGATATTCTCGTCTTGAAATAAAGAGAATGTTAGGAGAGATCTTTAATATAGATAAGATGGTTTTTTGGAGTGGTATTCTTTTTTTACCTATTGCATTATCGCGCATTTTAATTTCTCATCTCATCACATATAAAAAAAAATCAGATGTTTATCCTATGAGTAAAGCAATGAATTCAATAGGAAATTTTCTTCTTAAAA
>Ga0066631_10000535_pt1 | contig 12440 bp, 8 predicted proteins | sample CryGeyCG2014_300_FD_59502 | JGI IMG/M metagenome (GOLD analysis project Ga0066631, IMG submission 59502) | Groundwater microbial communities from aquifer - Crystal Geyser CG02_land_8/20/14_3.00 | ecosystem: Environmental > Aquatic > Deep subsurface > Groundwater | place: USA: Utah: Grand County... | reverse complement strand
GCAATTGTAATATTTTTCCTCGCTTCAATTGCAATAGTTAATACCATGATTATGTCTCTTTATGAAAGAATGAAAGAAATCGGTATGATGAAGGCAATGGGGCTTAAATCAGGAAAGGTCTTTTCCATATTTTTCTTTGAGGCATCTATTATAGGACTGATAGGTTCAACCCTCGGATTTGTCATAGGAGTCATTGCTGTTGCAATAGGAATAAGGGTGGGATTTGATTATTCTGATGCATTTAAATCAATTGAAATACCCATAACTCCTATAATTTATCCTGTAATGTCATGGACAACAAATATAATTGGATTTTTAATGGGGCTTGTATCTTCTTTGACATCATCCTTATTTGTTCTTCAAAGAATTAAAAAAATAAATCCTGCTGAAATACTACGGGAGTAAATTATGAAAAGAATAATGATAGTGTTCGCAAGTATGTTTCTTTCTTTTGCGACTTTTTCCATTACAATGGATGAGGTAATGGAGAAGGTTGAAAAGAATATGATTCATACGAAGGTGACATATATCTCCACAATGAAAGTTACATCAGATGATGGTGAGAGAACTATAAAAATGAAGATGTATGTGAAGGATAAAGCGAATGTTCTGGTTGAAGTAATTGAATCATCAGAGGGTGGCAAATCACGCTTCCTTAAAAAAGATGATGCAATGTGGCTTTTCATACCAGCAGCTGGCAGGTCAGTTCTGATAAAGGGACACATGCTGAAAGAGGGGTTTATGGGAAGCACTTTTTCCTATGAGGACATTTCTGAGGTAAGAAAACTTCGCGACATATATGACATTGAACTTGAAGAGGACTCATTATACTATGTGCTGACTATGACTGCAAAAGTTGACAATGCGCCATATAAACTAAAAAAGAGCTATGTGATGAAAGATGTCTTTCTGCCTAAGAGGGAAGAAATATATTCCTCATCAAATCGTCTTTTGAAAGAGATTGAGATAGTGGATTACATAGAAATTGAAGGAATTAACATTCCGACAAAGTTATTTATGAGAGATCTTCTGCAAAAAAATAATTTTACTGAGATTACATACAAGAAAATTGATTTGACAACGAAAATTCCGGATTCATATTTTACAAAAACATTTCTTGAAAGATGAAAAAATTATTATTTTTTGCCTTTCTGATTCCTTTGGTATCTCTTGCCTTTGATGCATCAGGAGAATATTCGTTTGATTACTTTTATTTTTTTAAAATCAATTATTTTTCAGCTCACACTATTATAGGGACAATTTCAAATGAAAGCGATTTTGTCAAATTTTACTGTCGCTTCCATGGAAGATTCTATAATGGTGATTCCAAATATGTAATAACTTATCCTGGTATTGATTTTTCCCTTCTTGATTTCGTTCCTCCCGCCTATATTCAGATGAAGAATGATGTTGACATAAGTCAGATTTACCTATCATTTTACATAGCAAGTTTCAATATCAAGATTGGACGGACACCTCTCAAATGGGGAATATCAGAGATATACTCCCCTTCTGACATATTCACAAGGGAAATTCCTTTTAATGTCTATTCTATCAATACAGGAATTGAGGCAGTAATCGCATCCTACTCCATGGACAATTTAACTTTTTCTGCGGTCTATCAGGACGAAAGCGAATATGAGAATACAAAGCAGGGAGTGAGTGCAGAGTATATTTTTCCGTGTGGAGCGGCAAAGGTTTCGGTTGCTCATCTCTTCATTGAGCAGGTGAATCTTCTTGCAGCTGACACTATTGAGAATTTCATGGGGAGTATATCATTTATAAGCGATTATCTTAAACCTGGTTTATGGTTTGAAACGGTTTTATTTTCAGATGAGAAAAATAAAAGATTATATATCACAGCAGGAGGGGATTATACTTTCTTTAATAGAATATATATGCTTACAGAGGGTTTTGTGAACTTTTCCGGGACTGATGCTCCCTACTCTGACCTGTCTCATATAAACAGATTGCTCAACGGAAATTTTATTATCGGTAAGTATTATCTCTTTTCAAATATTCTCTTAAACAGAGGAGAGAAAATTGAGGTAAGTATTATCTCTGCAACAAATCTTGATGACCTTTCCTCAATAGCGGGGTTTATCTTGAATTTTGTACCGAAGTCATACATTGATATTTCATTAGGAGCAGTCGGAACTACAGGTGACTTAAGGGATGAATTTTTCAAAATGCCATTCATCTCCTATTTTGAAATAAAATATATTTTCTAACTATTCTAAAATTTTACAATTCACAAGATATTGTGAATAAACCCTTGTCCTGTCGCGTCTTTTTTATTCTTAATTGGTAGTAGATGCACAGATAGCGGCTTTTGAAGTTTTTTTGATAGAGTTGCAGTGTCAAAGAGTATTGCATATATACATTTTTTGCTGATATTTCCGGAAACAGGTATCGTGTCAAGTCTGCATCTGCACACTGACAAAAGAAGAAGAATTCTTTCAATATTCATTTCATTTTCATCCACCTTTCTTGCTAAAAGTATATCTTCAAATACAGGTAACATCAATCCGCAGTAACAGACCCTTTTAACATCTACTCTCTTTGCTATGTCAGTAATAAGTCCTGCAATAGACAAATAATTTGCACCTGTCTTCTTTTTCAAGATATCAAATTTCCTCATAACATAATCTTTCCTTTTGAGTCCCGGAGCAAATGATGTATCCATACCAAGATAATTGATTCTCATAAGTTTTGAAATCTTCTCAGCCATTTTCTTCAAAGATTTATATTCTTTATTCAGAAGAAAGTCAAGTTCATTTTCAGCATTTTCAAAGATCTTTGCTTTTTCAAATTATAGAGAGAAACTCTCTTTTGAAGCATAAGATGCCGGATAGAACAGGCAGAAAATAAATACCATTATAAAGAATCTATGACGTTTGGACTCAGTAAATTGAAAAACAAGAACCTCCTTCAAATATTGTGGGGACACACCAATAAGGGTGTCACCAAATGATGAGACTCGCGACTCGGGATTATAAAACATGGAAAATATCTTCTCTGCATTCTATATTTAAGTATATCCTTGACATTTGCTCAATATATGAGTATTATCGGTTTATGAAGAAGATTTTTCTTAATAATATTGCGAACATATTCACAGGAATAGTGCTTCCGAAAGATAAGTCATCACTTGACCTATCTTCAAATGATTCAGAAGAATCTCCCTTTGAAAAAATCCCAAAGAGAGAGTATAAAATCATAAACATTTCTGATATAGATGATGATGGAAATATCTCCAAATCACTCTCAGAAGTAAAACTTGACGACTCTGCAAAAGTCAGAAAGTATGCAGTAACATATAATAATATATTGATAAGTTCAAGAGGCACAAAAATGAAGACAGCAATAGTGCCGGAAACAATAAAGAGTAATACTCTCATCTCGTCAAATCTTATTTGTATTCAGATACAAGATACATCAAAATATCCAAGTGAGGTACTTTATTTTTTTCTGAGGTCAATCTATGGAAATAAAGCACTGAGGAAACTTTCAAGTTCATCAGAAGGAACTGTCAATCTCAACCAAAAGATTTTAAGTAAACTTGAAGTTCCTCTGTTTGAAGATGAAAAAATAAAAGAAAAAATAATAGAGGGAGTAAGAGCCCTGAATGAAATAAAAGGACTTTTTATTGACCAAAGAGATTCATTCTCATTGGTGGAAAAAACATTGGAAGCAAATTATTTTAAGAAATATGAAGATAAATTTGAATGAACTGAGAAAAATTTCAAGGAAACTCTGGGAGATATTAAGAAGTTCAGATGACAATAATAATGTATTTTATATACTCTCTTTGATGTTGATTCAATATCTCTCGCTTTCAAACGAGAGAAAAAAACTTTACTTTAAAACAAACAAAGATTTTTTTCAATTACTTAGGCCAAGCGACAATCTTGACATAGAAGTAAATGATATTCTGATGCACTTTGCGAAAGTAAATCCAGACATCAAACTTCTTGTAGAATGCTCAGATTTCACAAAAATAGAACGCACTCAGGAAAAAAGGAATAAGACTATAAGGCAGTTTATTGAAATTCTGACAGAGATACAGAAAGGGGTTGAGGTAAGAAAAATCTCTTCAAGCATGAGTTATCTCACAGAAAATCTCAAAAATTATTATTTATGGAATCGGATAAAAATCGCTAAAGGAGAGGATATTGATTATCGGTCAAAAAAACTTATGTTCCAGTTTAATAATGGGAAAAAACACCAAAACATATACAATCCTGATTTTTTCAAGGGAGGCATAATAAATGACTTTCAAGAAAATTCCAAGATAAAAGCCTTTGAATCACTGGATATTTACGGAAACAATTACGCCAATGATGAATTTACTCTCTTTTTAATGCTGAATCGTCTTTTCAGAGACAAGACGGAAATAAAGTTTCATTTAGAAAAACAATCATTTTTTAATGCGCCTTTTCTTGATTTGCATAAGCATCTTAAGAAATTTGATTTGATTGTGGCTCTTCCGATTTTATATTCTTATAATAACAAAGACAGAAAGAAAATGAAAAAGATTCAAAATCTTCTCACGATAAAAGTGGGAGATATATCAGATTTTAAGGACTTTGTCTTCAGTTTTCTTCTCTCTTCAATGAATGAAGACGGAGTTCTCAATATGATTGTGCCTTATTCCTTCCTCACAACAGGTAAGAATGATATAAGAAAATACCTTGTTGAAAATGACATGCTTCTTCATGTCGAAAATCTTCCTATGAATGTATTGACAGGTAAATCTGTTGATGCTGCATTTATCTCTGTTTACAAAACCAAGAGTTCTGAAATGAAAGGAAAAATCGCATTTAGGGCAGGAAGGGAGGGGAGAGTAAGATTGATTCCAAATCAAAAGATTATAGATAATAATTTCAATTTTTCCGTGGCTCAATATGTATCATATACTCCAATACTGTCAAATGAAAATCTTAATGATATTCTTAATAAACTTGACAGAATAAACTCACAGATATCTTCAAGAATATATGATATAAAGTCATCCATAAGAGAAGATTGAAAATTTATTTGTATGGATAAAGTAAAGTCTTTCCTCATAATAAAAAGAGATGAAATGAATTTAGAGAAAGTATCATTTTAACTGTGGGGACACTCCCCAAATGTTGATATTACGGTTTAATATAAAAGGAGTTAATAGAAATTTTTATATTTATTAGTTCTTTCTTTTTGTTATCATCAATGAAGTTTGAAGATAATAATTTTGAAAGGGGAGTAGATGTTGAGTATTTTTTATGTAGTTTATTGCCAATGTAACTGTGGGGACACTCCCCAAATGTCCATAGAAGGGACAAAGAGATTGTATTTTTAATTCCCTTTATCTTTTTATTTGAGGTCATTCTCGCTGAATTACTCCGCATTTTTCTATATTGAAATATTTATCAATATAACTTTCCGCGCTTTGTTTTAAACATTGGTTTTTTAGTTTGGTTCGCGATGCAAAAAAGTATAAAGTATATTCCGTCCTTAATCATTCTGTGCATTTATCTTATTGTGGGGACACTCCAGGAGTGTCCCCACAATGTGGGGACACTCCCCAACTCCAATAGGGGTGTCCCCAAAATCACGATTGATTTGAAATTAGATGAAAAAATATTGATGCTTATGCTTGACATAAGAGAAAAACATAATAAACTTAATCAAAAGGAGAAAAGAGAGAATGTCAAAATGTAAAGTACCGTCCCTAAAATACACTTTGATTAAAGCATCTGCTGGGTCGGGAAAGACATACAGGATAGCAAAAGAATATATAAAATACATCCTTAATGATCCAAAAGAGATAAAATCAATACTTGCCATAACATTTACAAATAAATCTGCAGCTGAAATGAAGGAGAGAATACTCCTCTTTCTTACAGGTATGTCCGGTAATACTGAAAAATTAAGTGAAAAGAGAAAAGAATCCATTGAAGAGTTAAAGAAGGAATTGATAAAAGAACTCAAAATTAGTGATACTGTGCTTAAAGAAAAGTCGTGTGAGTGCGTAGAATCAATACTCTATTCAAAGAATGGCGGGGGATTCTCGGATTTTTTAGTGATGACTATTGATTCTTTCACAAACCGTCTTGCAAAGGTCTTTTCCAATGAGCTAAATATACCTCTGAATTACGGCATTGGATTTAACATAAAAAATATAATCAGAAAATCAATAGACAAACTTATATCTCATGCAGACCCGAGAAACCCGGAAGGAGCAAAAATTGCATCTATCCTAATTCAATATCTTCTTTACAAAATTGAAGAAGAAAGGTCCATAGCAATTGTAGATGAGATATTTAATCTGACTCAGGCATTAAGATCAATGGAGAGAAATTTTGGCGAAAGGATTAAAGTGCCTGATGAATTCACCGTGAATCTATTTGAATCAGTTTCAAAAAAGAAAACTGAAAACAAGAAGATAAAAGAGACACTTAAGAAAATGTGCGAAGAGGTAAAAAGTATTTGCCTCGTCTTCCATAAGTTAGAGTCCATCCCTTTAAAAAAATATTATCAGGGCGCAAAGGGTTTTATGGGAGCAATTAACAGATATGTTGAGAATCAAAACGAAGATAACATAATACGCTTTCTCAATAATTCATACATTCAAAATCTTACATCTATACAATCACCTAAACTTTTAAGAAAAAAAGATAAACAGGCAGACAAAATATTTTTAACGGTTGAAGGAAACGATTATGTTGAGGGTCAGATAAAAAAGGCAGTCAAAATCTATGATTATCTCAAGAATAACATAAGCATTTACTTTGACAATTTCATTATTCTTAAAAACATTTATGCAAATCTTCTATATAAAAGCATTGATTCTCTCCTTGAAAAATATCAAAAGGAGAATGAAATTCTCTTTATAGACGAACTCAATGGGAAAATAGCATCTCTCTTTATTGATGATAATTCCGTTCCATTCATATATTTCAGGATAGGCGAAAAGTTCAGGAAATTTTTGATAGATGAGTTCCAGGACACATCTGGAATTCAATGGAACAACTTAAAACCACTCATTGAAAATGCGGTCTCTGAGAACGGGGATTTCACTGGTGTGGGTGACCTCAAGCAGGCAATATACAGATTCCGTGGCGGTAGCACTGATGTGATGGAAAGAATAGAAGAATCAAATACTTCCAAAAACGAAACCCTTGAATACAACTATAGAAGTTCGCAGAATATCATTGCATTTAATAACATATTTTTCAGCGGAATACTCCCTAATAGAAATGTTTATTCCGAAGAGGGGGTCACTCAAAAAGTTGGAAATAAAGGAGGTAGCGGCTTCACTGATGATGAAGATGGCGGATACATTGAAATAGGACTTGTGAATTCTGATTCAGACATAAAAGAGACGTTGATAGATAGCGGACTTATACTCTCAATAATTGAGGACTCTCTGAATAGGGGCTACTCACAGTCGTCAATAGGAATACTTGTAAGAAAGAGCGAAGAGGGAAGCCAAATAGCAGAATTTCTCTCAGGAAAAAAAGCCGCAGGAGAGGATGTGAAAATTATCTCTTCTGACACTCTTTATATAAGTGGTAATCCATTTGTTCATTTCATTGTGAGTGTGATGAAGTATATTGTTGATTCTTCAGACAAGGAATCATTTGCAAAGATAATATATCTGTGGAAAGACATAAGCAGAAATGAGAAAAGTTTTATTGATGCGCAAGATATGATGCTTGAACTTCTTGAAATCAAAGGAAAGATGGAGAACAAAGAGAGAGAGAAGATTCTTAGAATTCTCTTAACAGATGATGCTTATGATAAATTTGAAAACCGAATCCTTCAGGCAGTTTCAAGAATAAGCGCCTATGAGATTATATCAAGAATATTAGAAAACATTATTAATCCACTGTGCAGAGATTATTCCCAATCAGTGATGCATATTTCAAAATTGATGAATGAGGCATACGAAAAGATGAAAGAGGGCGGGTCAAAGGATTTTCTTGAATATTATGATGAATACGGAGAGGAAATGAAAATATCTTCTCCATCAGACAAGAATGCAGTGACAATATCAACTGTTCATAAATCAAAGGGACTTGAATACAATATAGTAATAATTCCATTTGCAAATTGGGATGGGAACAATAAGATTAAGGACAAATATTTCATATATGAAGAACCGAACTTAGCAGTCAAATTCGGTGACATAAAACAGGAACAGGAAGAATATTTCAGGGAATTTGCATCATCAGCAAAAAATGAGGAGCGTGAAAAAAATCTTTTTGATGACATCAATCTTCTCTATGTGGCAATGACAAGGGCAAAGAGGGAACTCTATCTCTTCACGAAAGAATATAAGATAAAAGAGAATAAAGAACCAAACACTGTTACTGCTCTCATAAACAGCAGACTCTTTCTTATAGAATCCGAGTCAGGGTGTCAGAAAGAGGAGGGAGAGAATATTAAGTTATCAATAGGGAAAAAGAAAATTTTTGGAAAAAAAGAAAGAATCATTACAATTCCTGTTTCAAAGATTACCGCATGCAGTCACAGGGGAGATCTCTTTATTGAGAGAAAGATGAAAAACATTTTAAGCAGAGAAGGAAAAGAGTTTGAAGCAAAGAGGGGAGAGATTCTTCATTTTCTTTTATCAAGAATAAAAAAAAGAGGGGAGACTGAAGATGCATTGAATGAATCACTTAAAGAAGGCATTGTGAGTGCGGAAGAATCTGAGTTTTACAGAAGCGAACTTGAAAGTATAATTAAAAATGAAAAACTCTCATTTTTATTTGAAGACGGTTGGGAAGTACTCAATGAAAGAAATATTGTTTCAAACAAGAAAATAACAAGGCCTGACAGAGTGATGATAAAAGGTAAAAAAGCAATTATTGCTGACTACAAAACTGGAATGGAACTGCCTGAGCACATTGAACAGGTAAAGGAGTATACAAAGGCATATTCAAAAATGGGTTTTTCAGTTAAGGCATACATTGTCTATACCTCTGAGAAGAGAATAACAGAGGTTGTCTTATGAGATTCCTTGAAAAAATTTGCAAAAAGTCATTGGAGTTTGACCTGAGAAGAACAGTTATAGTGCTTCCCTCTCAAAGGTCTGCTCTTTATATCAGGGAGGAGTTCAAGAAGACGGATATTACGGCAATTCTTCCGGAAATGATGACAATGGACAATTTCGTTCAGCGAGCAAGTGGAATGAAACAGGAAGATAATCTGAAGATGGCGGTTATTTCATACAGAACATTCGCTGAGGAAAACAAAATGGACTTTGATGAGTTTCTTCCTGTATTTGACATAATGCTGAAGGATTTCAATGACATTGATATGTATTTGCTGGATGAGGAAAAACTGAATAACATAAAAGAGGTGGCTGAGCTTGAGCATGTTGAGAAAGGAACATTTGCTGAAAATTATTTCAACACAATGAAAAAAATCAAAGATACATACTCTGCCCTCAACAATGAACTGTTTAAGGTAAATCGCGGATACAGAGGAATGATATACAGAATAGCTGCGGAAAATCAATCTGGGTGCGATGATTTTGACAATATACTCATTGCCGGTTTCAACATTCTGACTCCCTCAGAAGTAAAACTGATAAACGAACTGATAAAGAAGAAGAAAGTAAAGATCTTTTTTGACATACCGCCTGAGCTTATGAAAGCAAAACACGAGTCCGCGCAATTTATTTCCTTTCATTTAAAAAGATGGGGAGAATATGCAGAAAACTTAGGAGAGTCCATCAATGAAAAAATAGAAATACGTTCCTATTCACTTCCTGTTAATCAGACAGAGATATTGTCTGATATATTCAATGACAGGAGAGGAACTGTTGTTTTGTGCGATGAAACACTAATGATGCCTACAATAAACGGATTGCCTGAAACAGTAAACAAAATAAACATAACAATGGGATATCCTCTCATTCAGACACCGATAGCACAGTTCATAGTAAAAATACTTAGAATGCACTCTGAGAAAATCGAAAAGGGATTCTACTATAAGAGTGTCATAAACCTTATAGATTCAATATATATAAAAAAGGAGCTGGGGGGTCATTATAATACTATCAGAGGCAGACTATTTACAGGAGCTTCTTCTTTCGTCTCCTATGAAGATATTTTTAAGGAATTTGCTTCTGATTTGTCTGATGAAATTTTCCTATGGTATGATGAAAGGAAAAATCTATTGCCTTTGACATTAGTTTTAAAGAAGATTGCAAATTCAGTTATGATGGTAGGATCATTGGAGGAAAATGATGTTTTATCTGAATCAAACAGTGTGAAAATCGTGCAAATGTTAAATAAACTTATAACATTGTTTCAAAAAAATGACTCACTAAAGATTCAAAACAATGTATCAAAAATTGATGCGCTTGTTAGGAGAATAATTTCAGGAGAAAATGTGCCATTCTCCGGTGACCCCTTACAGGACTTTCAAGTGATGGGAATGCTTGAATCAAGGTGTTTGGAATTTGATAAAACAGTCGCCTTGTCTGTGAATGAAGGGATAATGCCTAAAGGAAAGAGCCAGTCATCATTCATACCCAATGACCTGAGAGAAATGTGGGGACTGCCTACATACAAATACACTGATGCACTCTTCTCATATTATTTTTATTCTCTTCTATTTAAGAGCAGAGAGTTTTATACTGTGTATGCAGAAGGAGGAGAGGAAAATTACAATGAAAAAAGCAGATTTGTAGAGCAGATGATTTGGGAATCAAGAAAAGGCGGCCTTCTTGAAGGTAGAGTGAATATGTTAAGTAAAAATTACGATGCGGAATCACTTATAAGCATAGAGAAAATAGAGAAAACCGAGAGAATGATGAAGCGTCTATATAAAATTAAATATTCCCCAACATCTCTAACAACATACATAATGGATCCAATCAGATTTTTCTTTGAAACAGTATTAAATATACCAGATGAGAACGAAAGGAATGAGGTGGGAGCAAATATAATAGGAACAGCTGCCCATGAAATATTGAATATACTTTATGAAAAGAATAAAGGCATTGTTTTCAATGGGAAGAGTGTGATATTATCAGATGTAATGATTGAAAAAATGATAAAAGATTCATTTGCCAAAAATAAAATATATAAAACAGAGAGCGGAAAATCGTATTTGATGAAAAGAGTCATAATAGAACTTATAAAGAACTTTGTCAAGGCAGATATTGAGAGGATTAGTGGAAAAGTCAAACTTATTGACCTTGAGGGCGAACTAAATGGTTCTTTGGAAATTTACGGAACTAATATTCTCTTGAAAGGAAAGTTTGACAGAATTGAGGATACAGGCGATGAGATAAAAATCTGCGATTACAAAACAGGGATGATGAATGAAACCGAATTGAAAATAAAAGAGAGGGGAAAACTTATAGATTTAAGTGAATGGAAAAAGGATAATACCAAATATGCAAAAATATTCCAACTTCTGTTTTATGGCTATCTGGCTTACAATGATAAAAGATTTAGTGGAAAAAAAATAACAATGGCAATATACTCTCTGAGAAAGCCAAATGATGTTTTTAATCTTCTTTACTCTTCCAGAGAGGGAGGCGAAAAAGTGGTTTTTGATGAAAATATAAATGATAAATTTGAAAGTATATTAAAATCAATTCTTGAAGAAATATTAAATAAAAATAGGACTTTTAATAAAAATCAAACAAAGGAGTTATAATGGAAAAAATCAAATTAAATCAGAGAATTGCTTTAATTACAATTGTCATGATGATACTTTTAAGTGCAATCGGACTTTGCGGGCAGTACAGATATGTAAATTCAATTTTTGATTCTGTTGAAATTACTACTGGTGTTATTTATGGAACAGCGCCCTTTCTTAACAGTTTCTACTATGATGAAAACAGCTTTACAACAGGTAATCTTGTTATGGATTTATATAGGCCATACGGAGATATAATGACAGGGAGACCTGCTATTATATTTGCGCACGGCGGCGGATTTATAACAGGAAACAGAAATCATGATGACATGATGGCATTCTGCGATTCATTTGCAAAGAAAGGTTATGTGACAGTTACTATTGATTACAGGCAGGGCGTGTATGTAGCATCAAATGCAGATCTTCATTACACAAGATCTGTTTACCGCGGAATACAAGATGGAAGGGCTATTGTAAGGTATCTTAGGGCAAATGCATCTTTATACGGAATTGATCCTGACATGATTTATTTTACTGGTTCAAGTGCAGGAGCATTCATCTGCCTGCATGGAATTTATATGGATAATCCCGCAGAAAAACCCGGATATGCAAATGCTGTAAATTACACTGATCCTTTGAATGCTCCCTATAACTTCACAGGTCCTGATCTTGGTGACTTTGACATTGGAGAGAATCTCACATACAGTGGAGAGCCGAATGGAATAATGTCTCTCTGGGGAGCTATAGCTTCGACAGCTCTAATAACTGTTGACAATAACGAACCTGTCTTTCTT
>Ga0066631_10000534_pt1 | contig 12475 bp, 9 predicted proteins | sample CryGeyCG2014_300_FD_59502 | JGI IMG/M metagenome (GOLD analysis project Ga0066631, IMG submission 59502) | Groundwater microbial communities from aquifer - Crystal Geyser CG02_land_8/20/14_3.00 | ecosystem: Environmental > Aquatic > Deep subsurface > Groundwater | place: USA: Utah: Grand County... | reverse complement strand
TTTCGATAATGGGCAACATCACTTCGTTTAGCACAGAGGTTTGTATTCTTTTGATTCTGTTTTTATAAACAGCCAATGCAGCTTCAATTGCTTTGTAAATGCGTTGCTTGTTCAGCACAGATATAAAAATAATAGGAACATCGCTGAAAGGAGCTATTTTTTTACTGATGTATTCTTCAAAATCTTTATGGGTATTTGTTTCTTTTTCTATTAAATCCCATTTATTGACTAAAATAACCAATCCTTTTCTATTTTTTGCAGCCAAACTAAAGATATTTACATCTTGCGATTCGATACCTGCTTTGGCATCAATCATTAAAATACATACATCGCATCTTTCTATTGAATTTACAGAACGCATCACAGAATAGAACTCAAGATCTTCGCTAACTTTGGTTTTTTTTCTTAAACCGGCAGTATCAATAAGCAGGAAATCGAAATTGAAATAATTGTATCTGGTATAAATAGAATCTCTTGTAGTACCTGCGATTGGAGTAACAATATTGCGGTCTTGTCCAATAAGTGCATTGATAAAAGAAGACTTTCCAACGTTTGGTCTGCCAACAATTGCAAATTTTGGAAGACCAGAAATATCTTCATCTTCTTTAACTTCACCCAAAGCAATAACTAATTCATCTAACAGCTCACCAGTTCCGCTTCCACTAATAGAAGAAATGGCATAAACCTTGCCTAATCCTAAACTATAAAATGTACTTGTTTCGTTGATACGGTTAAAATTATCTGCTTTATTGGCAACTAAAAATATTTTTTTATTTGATTTTCTTAACAAGTTAGCAACATCTTGATCCATTCCAGTTATTCCATCAACAACATCGACAATAAAAATAATTATTTCAGCTTCATCAATAGCAAGTTGAACTTGACGTTGTATTTCTTTTTCAAATATATCATCTGAATTTAAAATATATCCACCAGTATCAATTACAGAAAATTCTCTACCATTCCAATCGCATTTGCCATAATTCCTATCGCGGGTAACGCCACTGGTAGGATCAACAATAGCTTCACGGCTTTCGGTAAGCCGATTAAACAAAGTAGATTTACCAACATTTGGACGTCCTACAATAGCAACTATATTACCCATAAATTTTTAAATTCTATTTCTTTCTTATTCAGAACTTGCAAAGGTACAATAAAAGCTCTAATTATCAAAAAATTAGAGAAAGTCTTTTCTACTTGAGTTTTGCAAATTGTGTAATTTTGTTAAAAAAAATGAACTGAATTAAATGAAATAGTGTTTTATTTGCCTTGTTCCTTAAATTTGCATTTATTTATGGAATATAGATTTTTAAATTTTAATAATTATGTCATACAAACGCTTTGGACGCTTTTATGGGTTTTTACAAATTCTGGTACCAATTAGTTTCTTTTTCTATTTTCGAAAAAAACAAATTGTAAAGTTTCAAAATATTCCAAAAAGAGCACCCATTATTTTTGCCCCTAATCATCAGAATACGTTAATGGATCCTTTTGTTACGAGCATTTATTCTCGAAGACAAACGGGTTTTTTGGCACGCGCCTCTGCTTTTAAAAACCCTTTGGTAGCAAGAATATTGAACTGGTTAAAAATGAAACCGGTTTATAGACCAAGGGATGGTATGGAAAATTTAATTAAAAACGATGAGGTATTTAAAGCTTGCTATGAAGTGCTTTCAATGAATATGTCTTTTATAATGTTTCCTGAAGGTAGTCATAACAGAAAAAGGCATCTTCGTTTGTTTAAGAAGGGCTTTACACGCATAGCCCTTGGTGCAATGGAGGAGAGTGATTATCAATTAAAAGTTAAGATTGTTCCTGTTGGCTTAAACTATAGCGATCACTTGTATCAAGGTGGTGATTTGCTTGTTATTTTTGGCAAACCAATTGAAGTTGCTGATTATATTGAATTGTACAAAGAAAATCAACCCAAAGCCATTAATAAACTTAAAATAGAAATACATGAAAAAACAAAAGAGCTCATTATTCATATTGATGATGAAGAACATTATGAGATGATTGATTCGTTAAGGGAAATATATAGGCTCAATATGATAGAAAGCCTGAATTTAAGAAAAAGAAATCTTTTTGACCAATTTAATGCCGATAAAAGGACGATTGAGAAGATTGAAAAACACCTTTCAAACCATTTGAACGCAGCGGAACAAATTGATAACAATATAAAAGAATATAAAAGTACGCTTTATGCCTTAAAACTAAAGGAATCTATATTTTATAAAAACAATAAATCTTTTATTATTGCGATTTTAAATAGTTTGCTATTATTGATTAGCAGCCCCATTTTTGCTTTTTCAATTATCAATGGTTTTGTACCCTATTATATTATAAGGTTTATTATTAAGCATCAAATACATGACGACCATTTCTACACAGCTTTCAAATCGACCATTGGCATGTTTTTGTTTCCTATCTTTTATATGCTAATCACCATTCCAGTTATTTTATTGTTTAACATAAAAATTGGATTAATTTACTACCTTGGTTTATTTATTACTGCTAAGATTACCTTAATGATTAGATTATTATACAGAGAAACAAAGGTACGCTGGATTTATCTTTATGCTAAACATTTTAAATTGGATTTATTTAATAAACTAATATTGCAGCGCAAGGGAATAATAAGGATAATGGATAATATTGTTGAGAAAGGTAGTTGAAATAAGGCTAATTACTTTAATAAATCCTTGTATAGATTGATATATTTATTAGCTACGATATCAAAAGTAAAATTTTCTAACACTTTTTTTCTTGCATTGGCACTTAAGGTTTGATGCTCCGATTGATACAAGGTCCAATATATTCCATTAGCCAGGTCTTCTGCATTTTTATAGTCTGCCAAGTAACCGTTTGATTTATGTTCTATCATTTCTGGAATTCCTCCTGTATTGAAAGCAACAACTGGAGTACCACAAGAAAGTGATTCCATAATGGTATTGGGTAAATTATCTTCTAAAGATGGTAATATAAATAAATCGGCTACATTGTATGCTTCCACAATTTTATTTTCTTCTTTTAACATACCTAAATCATTGGTTTTATAGGGTAATGTATTGAAAACAGATTGGTTTGATTTGCCAAATACAATTAATTCTATTGATTCTTTTAATTCGGGATGTTTTATATTTAATATTTCTAAAGCCTGACTTAAATAATTGAAACCTTTTCGTTTGTCTTCTATGTTCATAGAGCCAAACAATAAATATTTTTTATTGTTGTCTAAATTCATTGAATTTCTTAATGATTGTTTATCTAAAGGCTTATAAGTAGAAACATCAATGGGGTTTGGAATTGATTCTATCCTAAAATGTTTTAATAATGAACTACTCCTTGCAATATCAGCAAGCCAATTGCTGCAAGTAACAAAAGTAATATTCTTATTCGCATAAAGTTGTTGTTTTTTATGCCATAGTTTATTTGAAATGTCTTTGTTATGGGGATGCTTTAGAAATGGACAATTGCTACATTCTGTTTGGTAGGCAATGCAATCTCCACCATAATGACAACCACCCGTAAAAGTCCACATATCGTGCAATGTCCAAACAATTGGTTTGTTAAGTGCAAATAATTTTTTTAGGCTTCTAAATGATAAAAATCCAAAATTAATCCAATGTAAATGAATAATATCAGATTGTTTAATAAGGATATTCTTTGAAATGTCCTCACCTATGTTGGCAAGCGAGAAAGCAAATCGTACTTCTTTCGATTTTTCTTTAATTGCAAATAATAATCTCTCGTATGCAAAGCGATAAAAGTTGAGTTTTGTTTTTATAAAACTATTAGTGGTAGATTTAACAAAGGTAGAATTACTTTGTTGTTTTTGAACTAATAAATTCGCTGAGGTATTTTGACTGTTCAAAGCATTTAAAAGTCTGTTACAAGCAACTGCAGCTCCTCCGTTTGTATCGGATGTATTGACAAGCGTGATTTTCATTTTATCTTTTTTGCTAAAACGATGTTATTGAAATACAATTTGCGATTTTTAGGGAGAATATTCATCATTAGTAAGCCCAAAATAGTAAAAGGAGCTAAGAATATGAAATTGACAATAATATTGAAATATTTATTTTTTGTAAACAGCAAATTTCTTAGGTAAACAATAAACAATTGGTGAATAACTGCAATAGAATTACCATTTTTATCAAGAGAAATGACTTCAAATCCTGCTTTTTCAATCACATGCTTAATGCCAAAAGAAGTATATCTGCCAAAATCATAAGGAATTTCGTGTTCGTCCCAGGCAAAGGGAACAGTAATTAAAGCAATTCCTTCTTTTTTGAGCACCCTATTAATTTCAATTAAGATTTCATCAAGATTAAAAACGTGCTCGAACACTTCGCTGCTAAAAACAGAATCAAAATGCTCGTTACCGAAAGGGATGGTTTTGCCATCGTAATAAACATCAATTGATTCTTTTTCGTGAGAATGTGCTTCGTTATCAATATCAACACCAATATAGTTTTCTACATTCACAAAAAGTGATTGGTAGGGTTTAATTCCACATCCAAAATCGAGCATGGTCCCTTTGAGAATAGGTGCTTTGGTTTTAATGTGTCGAAACAAACCTTTTCTAATAATGTAGAAAGGGTTAATCAAAATGCTTAGAAAATTAGGATGAAACGATTGTTTGTTGTAATAATTTTTAATTTTTAAAATCACAGTAATGTTTATTAAAAATAAGGGTTATATTTTGTAAACAAATATATTGTAAATTAGCTAAAAATTTATGTATGATTTTGCCTTCTATTGAAAACATTGTTATTATTGGTTCGGGAAATGTTGCAACCCATTTTGCCAAAGCCATTAAAAATACAGGCAAAAAAATTATTCAAATATATAGCAAACACCCCGACTTAGCAAAACATTTATCACAAGAAGTAAATGCTCCTTTTGCTCTGTCAATTGATGAAATTTCAAAAGATGCTGATTTATATATACTGGCAATAAACGATACCTCTATCGAAACAGTTTCTAATACCTTAAAAATTGACCATAAATTAATTATACACACTTCTGGTTCTGTTTCTATTGATATATTAAAAAAAGCATCTTCTAATTATGGTGTTATATATCCTTTACAAACTTTTGCTAAAGACATTTCGCTTGATTGGAAAAATATTTCCATTTTTATTGAAGCTAACAAGCCTAAAAATGAAGAGATATTAATACATTTTATGAAAGAAATTTCTACAAATGTAAACATAATGTCTTCTGAAAAGAGGCAAGTATTACATTTATCAGCCGTTTTTGTTAATAATTTTGTTAACTATATGTATAATATCGGGGAGGACATTTGTCATCAAAACAAAATTTCTTTTGAATACCTCAAACCACTAATTCTTGAAACAGCAAATCGCGTTATTAATAACAATCCAAGCAATATACAAACCGGACCCGCAATGAGAGGCGACGAAATCACCATTAAAAAACATTTAGAATTACTCTCAACGCAAAAAGAATACGCCGATGTATATCATTTTTTAACCAATATGATTATTAAAAAACACGTAAACGATTTAAAATAGCAGTTAAAATGGATAATTATAGAAAAACACTTAGTAAAATAAACACTTTTATTTTTGATATTGATGGAGTGCTTACCGACGGAAATGTATTGGTGGCATCTGACGGCGAACAATTACGAACAATGAATATACGTGATGGTTATGCACTTCAATTAGCTGTGAAAAAAGGATATAAAATCATTATTATTTCTGGAGGTAAATCGGAGGTGATGAAACAAAGGTTTTTAGGTTTGGGGATTACTGAGGTATATTTGGGAATTAACAATAAATTAGAAGTTTATCAAAATTATTTGAAGCAGACTAACATACCACAAGAAAACATTCTTTATATGGGCGACGATATTCCCGATTATGAAGTAATGTCGGTTGTTGGATTTCCTGCTTGCCCCGCTGATGCTGCGGAAGAAATAAAATCTATTGCCAAATACATTTCTCCTTTTAGAGGTGGCTATGGTTGTGCAAGAGACATTATTGAACAAGTGATGAAAATTCAAGGTAAATGGTTCGATAAAGATTCTTTTCATTGGTAGTATCCATAGCGTACAATTTATTCTTTTAAGAAGGATTATTTTTATTTATCGTTAAATTTATTTATTTTTGTTTTTAAGCTAAATAATTCTTTAATGTATTTTGAACATTGTATTTCTTAGTGTTACTTTGGGTTTAACATTGAGTTTTTTTGTGGGGAAAAAATTATTAACCACAAAGTTTCACAAAGGATTGTACAAAGGCACACAAAGTTTATGAATGGATGAGGTTAAACGCTATAGAACTTGAGAAAAACAATTAATTATATCGCATGATCTATCTAAAATTGTTTCGATATCGCAATCTTTTGATGATTATTCTCATTCAGTATCTTATAAGGTATTGTATTATATTGCCTTTGCTCGAAGCAAATCATTTGACACCTTTGATTAATGAGCTGTTTTTTTTCTTTTTGGTGCTTTCTTGTGTTTTAATATCGGCTGCCGGATATGCTATTAATGATTACTTCGATTTACGAATAGATAGAATTAACAAACCTGATAAAATTATTTTAGGTAGAAAGATTTCGCGGCGGCGTGCTATATTTTTTCATACTTTTTTTAATATATTAGGAATTCTTTTAGCGGCATTTGTTGCCATCAAAGTACAACTTCTCCGATTAACTGCTATTCACATTGTTGCTGCTACATTGTTATGGTTTTATGCTACGTATTATAAGCGTCGCTTCCTTACCGGAAATATTATTGTGGCTTTGCTCACTGCTTTTGTTGTTTTAACAGTTTGGATATTTGAGTTTTACCCAAGACAAATAGTTTTAAACAATCTAATCGATTTTTCATATACTAAAATGATAGTTTATTTATATGCCGCATTTGCATTTATTACCACCATCATACGTGAAGTTATTAAAGATGTACAAGATATTGAAGGAGATGAAAAAGTAGGCTGTAAAACAATGCCTATTCAATGGGGAATAAATAAAGCAAAATCTTTTGTCATTATCCTTATCTTATTCACTATTATTTCCATCACGTATATTCAGTATTTGTTTTGGGTTCATCATTTAATTCTGTTACTGTTATATTCATTGTTCCTTATTCAGATTCCCTTTATTTTTGTTATTTTTAAAATTATTAAAGCCAACGAAAAAAAGCATTATGTTTTTTTAAATGTTTTCACAAAACTCATTATGTTGATGGGAATTCTATCGATGTTGCTGCTACTGTGCAAGTAATTTAAAGATTTAACATTTCATTAACAAAAAACTTTTCTAATGCTTCAAAAATAGCAGTAGTTTTGTTGCAATTATTAATCTTAAAATTTAAATATTATGAAAAAAACACTTTTAGTAGTTGCTTTAGTTAGCATATTTTGTATAGGAAATGTTGTAACTTCTTTTGCTCAAGCAAAAACTAGTACTACAACAACTACAACTACTACACCAACAACCAAAAAATGCTGCAATCAGCCTTGTAATAAAACTGCTACTGATGTAAAAAAATGCGATTCAAGCAAAACTACTTGTAGCAAAACTTGTACAGGTAACAAAACTGGCAATTCAACCAGTTGTTGCAACAAATCATCAGATAAAAAATGTTGCACCAATGGCGACAAAATAAGCAATACCAAATGTTGCCAAGGTGGCGATAAGTCTTCTAATCCTAATTGTTGCTCTAATAAAAAGACAGATAGCAAAAAAACCAAAAAATCCGGTAAAACTACTACAACCCCAACAAAGTAATTTCTTTTAAAAGAAGTATATCAAAGAAAGGCTGTTCAGTTGAAACAGCCTTTTTTTATGTGCTAAAATTTCAATGGCAAACAAATACCGATTTCCATTCAAAGATACAACCTCAATGCACTTCGTTGGTAAAATTGTTTTTAAAATTGCTACGGCATTATACCAATCTTTTTTCTAAAATATAAAATCAAATTAGAAAAAATAGATCAGTAAATGCTGATAGACATTCAAAATCATTTCAATTGTTTTTTTTTGAAATGATTTTTATTGAATGCTAATCGGTATTAGGTAAGCTAATTCATTCGTATAAATTTCAAAAATGGGATAGGGCGGGCAGAAGCATTTGTCGTTCTATCCTTTTTTGTTTTTTGTGGCAATGACAAATGCGAAGCATTCATAAGCACCTTAATAAAAAAATAAATTCGCGAATAAAAAGAAAGAGTATAAAATTATTCCTTTATTATTTTCTGACTACATACCACCACTCCATCCACCACAAAACTTGCAAAATAAATCCCTTGCTGCAATTTTGAAATGTCTATTTGTGAGTTTTATTCTTTTACAAACCTATTAATCACAAAACCATCTTTTCCATTTAACTTTAAAATATATATTCCTTTTGACATTTTAGAAATATCTATATTAGCTTTTTGTTGTTTTATGTTTTGTTGCAAAACCAATTGACCTTGTATGTTATAAATCGACAATTCCAAGTCAGAAAAACCAATTGAATTAATTTTAATTGTCAGTTTGTCTTCAGCAGGATTGGGATATATCGTTAATCCATATTTGTTCTTTATTTCTTCTATACCAACATTTACCTCAACAGGTAAAGAAGGTGCAGAAGAGCATCCATCAAAAGTAACAACAACTGTATAACTTCCATTGACTGTGCATGTATAATTTTGTGTTGTTGCCCCAGCTATTATATTATTATTTAGATACCACTGGTTACCAATAGCAGAACTTGAGGTTAAAACCATATTTATCTTAGTAATTGTTGGGGTTGGAGGAGTAGATGTTGAATTTACAATAACAATACAGGGTTTCGAAACCGCTCCATCGCCCAAACTATTATGCCCTTTTACTGTTATCAATGCTGTTCCTGAAAATGTTTCATTCCAATCTACTGTACCAATTAATCCGTTACCTACAAAAGAACCTGCATTGGATGGACTAATTTCCCATATGTACGATGTGGCAAATTCAACGCTGTTTGTTGTATAACTGGTGTTTGGTGGATTCATACACAAATTAATTGACCCGAAAGGAATAGAAGGTCGACCAGACAATCCATTGGTGTATTTTAAAATTTCACCTCCATCCCCAACTGCATAACCTGTGTTAACATCTGTAAAAAAAACAGAATATAATGCATTTGTTGTGCCACTTATTTGAGTTTCCCAATTTGTTCCACAATTAGTTGTTTTTAGAATAATTCCACCAAATCCAACAATATAACCATTATTAATATCAGAAAAGTAAATTGATTTTAATGTATTATTTGTTCCACTTGATGGTACTGACCAGTTTGCCCCTCCATTAGTTGTTTTTATAATAGTCCCATTCATCCCAACTGCACAACCGTTATTTTCATCAGTAAAATTAATTGAATTTAAAGGATAAGATGACCAAGATTGAACAGCCCAGTTTGTACCACCATTTGTTGTTTTAATGAAAAGACATATATATATATTATTTGGCGGAAACAGATAGCCTCCAACAGCATATCCTGTATTTATATCTGGAAAGCAAACAGAATATAATTGATATGATCCTCCACCTTGTTTTATCCATGTTGAACCACTATTTATTGTTTTGAAAATTTCCCATCCATAATTACCACTAGAACCACCAACTATATACCCTGTAGTAGGATTGGTGAAAAAAATTGAATTTAATTCATTATAAGTCCCACATGAAATGGTTTCCCATGTTAAGCCACCATTTGAAGTTTTTCTAATATTCCCATAATAACCAGCTGCACAACCATTAATTGAATCAGAAAAACAAATGGAATATAACCCATTTGTATTACCAATATTTTGAGTTGACCAAGTATAACCTCCATTACTGGTTTTAAGAATTGTCCCAGTATACCCACTAAACCCTGTCCCACCTGCAGCAAACCCTAAATTTGAATCTATAAAATATACTGAATTTAATCGGTTTGTCGTACCACCACTTGATAATTGAATCCAATTATTTCCTCCATTGGTTGTTTTATGAATTGAACCTAAACTTCCAACAACATACCCATTATTTGTATTTACAAAATAGCAAGAATACAAAGCATTTCCCGTTCCACTATTTTGCATAACCCACCTATTTCCCCCATTAGTAGTTTTTAATATAGCACCTGCATCACCACATATATATGTTATATTTAAATCAATAGAAAAAACTGATCTTATATTTGTTATATTGCTATTTTGTTGTGGTATCCAACTTGTACCACCATTAGTAGTTTTTAGAATAGTACCACTACTACCTACTGCATAACCATTATTGACATTGATAAAAAAAACAGAAATTAAATTATAACCAGTGCCACTTGTTTTTATTGACCAATTTATCCCACCGTTGGTTGTTTTTAAAATTGTACCACTATTTCCAACAATATAAGATGTGTTTTCATCTATTGAGCAGATTGATGCCAAATAATTAGAAGTATTACTGTTTTGTGATGACCAATTTGTCCCCCCATTTGTTGTTTTTAAGATTATACCACTATTACCAATCACATGACCTGTATTTAAATCAGTAAAATAAACTGAAGATAAATTTTGTGTAGTACCACTTGTTTGAGCAACCCAGTTAATCCCTGCATCTATAGTTTTTCTTATCATACCATTAATACCAACTGCATAACCAATATTTGTATTTGTAAAAAAAATCGAATTAAAACTATTTGTTGTTCCACTCGAAAGAGCAAACCAGTTAGTACCAGCATTTGTGGTTTTTATTATTGTACCAGCACTTCCAACCGCATAAGCTGTATTCTCATCAGTAAATTTTAATGAGTACAATGAATTAAGAGTTGAAAATGGTTTTAACAAAGTCCATTGCGAAAACGCAACCACCGAAACAAGTATTAAACAAGTTGTAAAGTAAATTTTTTTCATTTTAATCATTTTTATGTTTTACTTTCTAAGCCTTTTGCATTAAAAAAGCTATAAGTTTATTCTTTTACTATTTTCTCCGTCTTTATGATTGTATCATCAACAACCAGACTACCAAAATATATACCAGCCTTCAAAGAAGTAGCCACCACCTGCAACTGCCTCACATTATTATTCAACGCAGTTGAATACACCAATCTCCTCATCACATCCCTCAACTCAAAAACCCCCTTTTTACTCTCTTTCGGAAGACTATAATTTATAGCAAACGCCTCCTTAAAAGGATTAGGATAAACCAATAGTTGTGCTCCAGCATTTGGGTTAAACTCCGTTACCCCTAACCCTGTGCAATTATACACCAAACACCCCAAACTATCAGTTTTAAACACCCAAATATCTTGCGTACCTCCGGCTGAGTTGGGGAAAAGAGAACCAGCACCTGCAAAGCCTTTATCTGGTGTTGGAGTTACTTGCCATAGTTGGTTTGCATCATTTGGTCCATTTATTACTGTATATTCTTTATACCATAAACTATCACCATTAGTATTTAATTTAAATAACCAACCTATCCATTTTCCCAGTGTATCTTTAATTTCATGCCCCCCGCTTATTACAAAACTACCGTCTGCTAATGTATGTATCCATGATGAATAATTACCCGAAACGAATAACCCAATTCTTTTATTCCATTTTTCATTTCCATCCATGTCTATCTTAGAAATAAAAACCTGTCTGTTTGCATATTCACCTGCTTCGTATGCTGAACTATACGTGACAACAATACAAGTATCTTTACTCTGCGTTATAAAACCTCCATGATTATTATATATAGGATTCCCATACGTTTTCTTCCATTGCTGATTTCCCAAGCTATCGGTTTTTATTATTTCTACTATACTACGATACTCAGAGCCAGGTACAGACCAATACCCTCCACCTCCGCCAAGACAATAGCCTGTATCAGAAGTTTCTATTACACATTTGCCTGCATAATTGCGATTGGGGTCATTATCGGTATAAGTTTTATACCATTGCTGGTTGCCCAAACTATCAGTTTTTAATAGTAAATAATAATATTTGGAGCTTTCTATGCGAGCGTAACCTGTTAAAATATAACCGCTATCTTTGGTAATGTTGCCACTATTAAGAATATTGTTATATAATATAGTATATTCTCTTTCCCATTTTTTATTTCCTAAGGAATCAACTTTTAATAATATACCAAAACTAAAGTATGGCACTCTACTTCCGCAAATAGCAAAATATTTATCTTTGGTTTGCAATAAAGAACCTGAAGAACCAATAAAATAGTTATATCCTACTTCTGTATATATTTTAGACCATTCAATATTCCCAACAGAGTCTAGTTTGCTTAAAAACATTTTTCTGCCTGGTCCGCAATCTCCACCCACAAGATACCCATTGCCAAATGTTATCAGTGTAGTACTCAAGTCCCAATCCCCATTGGTAATATCTATCCTTTTATTAAAATATATAGATTGTGCATTTACAATGAACAATGAACAATTAATAATGAACAATAATATAAGAGTTGTTATTTTTTTCATTTTGTAATTATTTTA
>Ga0066631_10000532_pt1 | contig 12484 bp, 6 predicted proteins | sample CryGeyCG2014_300_FD_59502 | JGI IMG/M metagenome (GOLD analysis project Ga0066631, IMG submission 59502) | Groundwater microbial communities from aquifer - Crystal Geyser CG02_land_8/20/14_3.00 | ecosystem: Environmental > Aquatic > Deep subsurface > Groundwater | place: USA: Utah: Grand County... | reverse complement strand
ACATGAATGGTATCATGTTGAAAATAGATTTGCTTATGTGAGTTCCGACACTCTAACGGAAAATCCTGATTCAAACGGTTTCAGGGTCTGGAAAGACGGTGTCCTTGTAAAAGTAAATGATTATGACATGTCTCTCCCATGCCCAATTGATTCTGGAGGTCTTGCAATATATCACATTGATAAATCAATAATTTTAGCAGATTCCGGATACAATATGATAAACGGAGGAGATATTTTTGGTGTTGATATGGAAGAGGCAGACATGGTTCAGGATTTTGAACTTGAGTTTTATGATGTATATGATATTGAAAAAGCATTCTATGGAACTTATCAGGATTTGTTCTTTGAGGGTGGTGTAAATGACAGGTTCACTCCGAATACGAATCCCAATACAAAAGCAAATAACAAAGGGAACTCTCATGTTTATATACATGATGTTTCCCGTTCTGATACTGTAATGACATTTTCTGTTCTTTATGATTACAAAATAAAAGGATTCCCTTTCAATTTGAATACCTTATCGGATGTCAATTCACCCAAAGAGGTGAAAATAAATGGAGAGAATGTGATTTTCTTGCAAACGATGGGCGGAGAAATATATGCGATTGGAGGAGATGGAAAAGGTGCATTCAATGAAACAGGTGTTGTGGCAACATTCAATTCATCAAACGAATCATATTCAACACCAGCATTCGGTTCAATCAGAGATATAAATTCAAAAGAAATGGTTGTCACCTCATACTCCGGTGAAGTGCATGTTCTTCGTACTGACACTTTAAGTTCAAGAAATATATTTTTAGAGGTTGACGGTTCTCCTTTGATTTCTACTTTTGGATATGTATCTTCAGCAACTCTCGGTGATATTGACAATGACTCTCTTGATGAGATTCTTCTGACAGGGGAGGACATGTATTTAAGGATAATTGATTTCAATGGAGACAGTTTGTATCTTAAAGATTCAATTTACCTGTCAGCGGCCTCATGGTCACAGCCGATAATTCTCTCTGACAGGATAATTACTCTTGCTTTTGACGGAGTGGTAAGAGGATTCACATTCACAGGTGAAGAACTCTTCAGCTCAAATACAGAGAATGTTCTCTATACAACATCATCTCCTCTTGCAGTTGATATAGACGCTGATTCAGTGATAGAAATAATTTTTATAAGAGGAGACGGAACACTCTATTCAGTATCTTCAGAAACAGGAGATATTGAATTCAGAAAAAAGCTTCCATATTATCCGTTTTACACTTCTCCTGTGGTTTCAGACTTTGACAATGACGGAGAGTTTGAAATATCCTTACTTCTATCAGGAAAATTATTTCTGTTTGATTATAATGGGAACATAATAAACAACTATCCTGTATCCGTTCATGACAGTTTTGACATACAATCAACTCCTCTTGTAGTTGATTTGAATGACGATAAAATAAATGATATTCTTATACACACTGACAATGCTCTTTTAACGGGTTATTCTTCAAAATCAATTCCCGGATTTCCGATTTCAACAGGGCAGTCATCAAATTCAACGGCTCTTGTGTGCGATTTGAATAATAATTCGTTAATTGACATTGTAGTAGTGTCAGACAATCAACTGAATGCTTACGAACTTGATACAAAATTCAATTCCTATATATGGCCTAGTCAGCATTATAATGAGAAGAATAACAGGTACTATCCTTATTTATCAAAAATTCAAAGAGGAGATAATCTTATAATACCGGATGACAATACTTATATTTATCCAAATCCGGCATACAATTATTTTACTTTACGTTTCAATACAGATACAGGAGAAAGATTCTCATATATGATATTTGATCAATCTGGAACATTGAAAAAAACAGGTGATGAGGAAAAATGTATATTTGGAATAAATGAAACTTCAATCAATGTTGAAGACCTTGCACCGGGTTTTTACATTTTAAGGCTTAATGTTGAAAACAATTCTGATAGGAGAGTAAAAATGTTTTACTTCTCCGTGGGGAAATGATGAAAAACACAATTTTAATTTTTATTCTGATGATATTTACTAATGTATGGGCATTGAACATACCTCAAGAGGTTGTTCAGTCAGGAGTATCTCTTGTTATCCCGGGTTTAGGGCTTATAAAAGTGCAGGAAGAGAATACATCTAGGATTTTTGCAGGAGCGGAAATAGTAATTGCTGCAACATCAATATCATTATTTTTAAAATCCGAATATGAAGAGAATAATTCAATTGATTTTGCCTCATACTCACTAAATAAAGACATATCCTATTACCCTGAAGAGGTGCTTTTGAAAATGGAATCATATATGTCATCTGATGAATACAATGCATCTCTTCCTGTGAAAGCAAGGCAATTATACCCGAATAATGTTGAAAGTCAGATTTCTTATATTGAATCCAATTTAATCCCTGATTCTCTCTCCTGGGATTATTCTAGTGAAGTTATAAAAAATCAATATTCTTCAATGAGGGCAAGCTCAAGAAGATTTCGCGAATATATGTTTTATTCATTTTCTGCTCTTGCTGTAAACCATGTATCATCAGCAATATTTACCTACTTCAAAGCATCCGAATTTTTCAAACCCGTAAAATTCAATGGGGGCTTCGGAATGAATTCATTCATTTTTTCATTAGGAGTCAATTTTTGATAAAACAAGTAATTAATTATATATCAGTTTCAGTTTACGAAACACTTAGATTTTTTGGAGTATTTAAATATATAAATATGACGATTAACTTTTCAAAAGTGGATAAGAAGAGACTTTTAATTGATTACTATAAACAACATAAGTTTCTTGTTTTAATATTATTGTCTTCAATTTTGCTGATATATATATCATTCAGATTTGGAATAAACAAACCAATCACTGTTCTTGTAGTTATACTATTCGGAATGTTTACACATTTGTTTTCAGAAATATTAGCTATTATAGCATTGATACCAATAGCAGGTCCCATTATAGTGAAAATCATTTCAATACCTATAATTATTCTTTTAAATGGAATCGGTTATATAATAACTTTTTTCGCATTCAAGAAAGGATACAAAGTTGAAATAGCAAAATCAAAAATATTTACCACAGCCCTTTTAATAGGGATTGTGTTCGGTTACCTACTGGGGAAACTAATATGAAAAAAAACTTGTTTTTCCTTCTTTTGTGTGTTGTTTCATTGTTTGCATATTCACAGACGACTTATTACGGAAAGAATAAGGTCCAATATCATTCAAACAACTGGAAAATTCATAAAACGGAAAGATGTGATATTTATTTCTACAAGGGAGGAGAGCAGATTGTTTCATTTGTTTCAGTGATAGCCGAATCTTCTCTTGTATCTCTTGAAAAGGATTTCAACTACAAACTGAAGAGGAGAGTTCCTGTAATAGTTTACAACTCTCACAAGGACTTTGAAGAGACGAACATTTCACTAGACATTATTGAAGAGTTTGTCGGAGGATTTACTGAATCCCTCAAGAACCGTGTAGTAATACCTTTCAACGGATCTTATGAAGATTTGAGACATGTTGTGAATCATGAGCTTGTTCATGCGATGCAATTTGAATGCTTGTATGGAGCAGGAGGAACAGGTGCAATACTGAGTGCCATTACTTATGATATGCCTCTATGGTTCATAGAGGGGAGTGCGGAGTTTTTTTCAAGAGAATGGGACAAAGAGACGGATATGTATATGAGAGATGCAGTTGTAAATGACACTCTCATAGATCTTGTCACTCTAAAAAACTACTATGGCGGATTCTATCTATACAAAGCGGGTGAATCAGTATTAAAGTTTATAGCTGATAAATACGGAAGAGAAAAAATAGGTGAAATTTATTTATCAATGAAATCAACGAAATCATTTTATCTTTCATTAGAAAAACTACTTGGCATAACAATAGATGAACTTGATAATGAATGGAAGCTCTACCTGAAAAAAAGGTATTTCCCTCTTATAAGGAATAAATCTGTTGTTATCCCATCAAGCAAATCTCTTCTTGGAGATTTCATAAAGACATCTCCTTACAATATTTCTCCTTCTCTATCTCCTGATGGAAATTATGTGGCATTCATTTCGGAAAAATACGGATACATTGATATTTATCTGACAACAGTATTTAATCCGGAAAAAAAAGAGAAAATACTGCCACGCACATTTGTCAGGCACTTTGAAAGTTTTCATTTTGAATATGGAAATCTCAATTGGTCCCGTGATAGCAAATATATTGTTTTTTCTGCAAGAAACAATGAAAATGAAAAGATTATAATTTATGATGTAAAGTCAAAAAAGATAAAAGAGAAACTGAATATAAAAGCAGATGGAGTATTTTCGCCATCAGTGGATTCCTTGATAAAGAGAGTCATTTATACAAAGATGAAATCTGGACAGAATGATCTTGCAATATATGATTTTGTGAATAGGAAAGAGACACTTTTGACAGACGATATATTTGATGAAAGAAGTCCTTTTTTTCTCAATGATTCAATTATTATATTTTCAAGTGACCGTTCCCGTGACAGCATCTGGAATTACGGAAATTATTCTCTTTATAGTATGAATCTAAACTCAAAAGAAGTATTAAAAATTGATATTCCTTATGAATGCAGCATAAACAGGTTTTCTCTTGTAAATGATTCAATATTGGTATTCTCATCATATATCGGGGATGTATCCAATGTTTTCGCTCTAAATATTAAATCAAATGAAATGAAACAATTAACTGATGTAATAACGGGTGCATTTTCACCTTCAATGTCGTCAGATATGTCCAATATTATATTCTCATTTTTCAGACAAATGCAGATGGATATAGTGATTGTGAATAATCCTATGAATGATGCAGAAGAAATAGATCTCACTTATGAATATAATGATTATATCAGAAAATTCAACAATTACACTTTTGCAAAGATATCTCCTAAAAAACCGCCTTTCAATTTTACCATTGACTGGGCAGCAGGAGCATTTTCATACACCCCCGGATATGGATTTGTCGGTCTTTTTGATTTGGGAATAAGCGATATGATGGGGGACAATTGGATATTTCTTCAAATTGAAAAACTTTCTTTTACTGGTAATGGATACATTTCATTTGAATATTGGCTGTTGAAAAACAGAATGGATATTGCTTTGATTTATCTGAATAAACAGGAGGAAATGTTCATTGACTATTATAATTCTTATTTATACATTTATAATGGAGGGGGACTTCTTCTTAGATGGCCCTTTGACAGATATAAGAGAATTGATTTGCAGACCTCAGTATATAAATATGATGTTGATTATATTATTTATAACATAAACGGTGTTGTTAGAAGAAATCTTTATTCATCAGTCAGAAGTTCTCACATACTCTCATTTGTTTATGATAATGGAATTATGGGATATTTCGGACCGGTAAACGGTGATATGTGCCGTTTTGACATTGGCTATGAAATTGATTATGCACCAAATGATTCACTTGGAAATTTTAGGGGAGGGTATTTTTCAACTGATGCAAGAAAATATTTTATTATGACTCCACGTAGTCAGTTTGCAACTCGTGGTTCATATACAAGAACATTTGGCAAAGAGAAAATGTATTCTTTTATAGGAGGAGCAGGATCATTGCGCGGATACAGTGATTATGAATTTTACGGGACAAACACTGCATTTACGAATTTTGAACTTAGATTTCCTTTAATAGACAAAATACAATTCCCATTTTATAATTTTGCATTGATGAACATAAGGGGAGTTGCATTCACAGACCTCGGATTTGCAAAGGACGACTTAAAGGACTTACGTCTCTTAACTTCTGATTTGATGCTTGACGACCTTAATTTGGGATTCGGAGCAGGCATCAGGATGGATGTATGGATAACAATATTAAAATTGGACATTGCAAAACACACAGACCTAAAAGTTATTTCTCCAGAGACATACTTTCACTTTTCTTTTGGTGCGGAGTTTTAGGTCTATTTGCATTCTCTCTGTGTGCATTCTCAGTCCATCAAACTCCGCAGTTTGAAGAGAAAAATGGATATTTGAAATTTACAGGTGATTTTAATAGGTCATCTCTTCCTTATGGCTATCCGGATATTCCAATCATAAGGATTATCAATGCAAATATGGAAAGTTTAAGAATTATTAACAGAGGGGAAGATACAATTTTTCTGACAAAAGAAATATTTCCGAAACAGTTTCCCCGTCAGAAAACAAATCCTAAATCATATTTCGCAAAGGAACGATCATCTTACGAATCAGATGAATTGCTTTTTTCACAACCATACAGAATTTTCAGTAATAATGATGTTGAAATATATCCTTATGATTACATACCGTTAAAATCCCTTTTGATAGTCAGAGATTTGGAAATTGAATATTCATTATTAAAGAGTAAAGCCATTTCAAATTCTGTTTATGCTGTCTATAATGATATATTTGAGAATCAAATGAATGAAATTAAAGATTTTTATATTAAACGAGGATTTTCATTTACATTCTCTCCAATTTCAATTACCGGTTCAACTGTGGAAGAAATAGAAACATTTATAAAAAACTCATACACATCAGATCCTTTTTCATATCTTTTACTTGTAGGGAGTGGTAATTTGATTCCTTATTGCAGTGGAAGTGGGACAGACTATCCGTCTACAGACCTTTACTATTCTTTGATAGATACTTTGGATTATTTTCCTGATATATATTTATCTAGACTTCCGCTTCAAGATACAACAGATATGAATAATTATCTGAATAAAATAAAAGGCGAGTATTCAAGCAACAAACTTTCATATAATAACACAGGATATTTTATTGCAACAAATGATGGGACTTACCATAGTATTGTAGAATCAACTCATAATTATTCAATGTCAATATTTCGGTCAATAGGTTATAATTGCGATTCTTTTTATGGATATTATCTGACAGGTACTCTTATTAACACTGCTTTGAATGGAGGAAGAGGAATGGCTGTCTATTCTGGTCATGGATCAGCATATTCGTGGTTAGGACCGACATTTTCTGCTTCTGATATTGACAGTTTATCAAATATCTCAAAGTATCCTTTTGTGTTATCATTTGCCTGTCTCACTGGAAATTATTCTATATCCGACTTTTTGGGTTATAGCTGGATTAAAAATCCTTTACTTGGTTCCACTTCATTCATAGGTTCGTCACAGTATACATATTGGGATGAAGATGATATACTGCAAAGAGCATTATTTGATTCTATTGGGAATTCGTCATCTCTTATTGATGCTTTTAACAAAGCTAAAAGTGCTTTTTATCAGGAATATGGAGATATTTCTATGACCAGAGGTTATTTTGAAAGGTATAATTATTTTATGCTTCCGGAAATATATTTAGGTAATAATAGCATTTCAGATTTTTCATTAACAGCGGATAAATATCAATCGGTTTCAAGTTTCATTATTGATTTCAGTGCGCAATTTAACGGATATCTTCAAAATGCCGGCTTTGCAGGTATGTTTCTTGAAGATTCTCTTGTTGACTCTATTTATTTCAATTCACAGCAGACATTTAATTTTGACTGCTCATCACTTGGGCTCCTGGCGGGTGATTCTATTGACATATCTCTATATATTCCCGGAATATATTTTAATGAAAAAGATATTCATCTAATAGGGGATGGCCAATTTGTATCATTATTATCCCACAGTTTATCAGATTTTCACATTGATACATTTTTCTTTGATTTACAATTTAAGAATTTCGGAAATTATGATGCTGATACTGCAAAGGTAATTGTAAAAGGATTAAGTGATATTTTCAATCTTCTCTCAGATGAGATTGTGATAACAAATCTTATGAGCGAATCAACTGTTACTGTGGAAAATGGACTTATCCTTGAAGTTGCAGATTATTCAGATTCTATTGTCACAGCAATTTGCTCAATAGGAACAATAAATGGAATAGATACAATTTATGAGATAATCAGTTTGGACCTTTTAACGCCTGATTTTGATGTTAAATTCAGGGGAAATATAATTTCTTCAGATACTGTGGATTATATGGTATTAGGAAAGTATTCGCAAATTCTTTTTGACATTATCAATGTTTCATCTTTGAAATCAAAAAATATAGAAGTAAAAATTGAGTCAAAATCAATAGTGTGCAATGACAATACGACAATTATTGATTCTCTTGCATATAATGAGATTGAAACTGCATCGTTTTATTTGTTTGTTTACAATACTCCGCAAACAGTATGCTCATTGAATGTAATTGTTTCATTAAACAATTATTCTGACACGACACTTATGATTATTCCGACAAGATATGAAGATTCTAAAATGTACTACGGACCTGTGAATGGATATTATATATATACAAGCGATATGACAGATTTTGAAAACAGCCCCATCTTTGAAAAAATACAACTTGACTCATTTGCATTCAGACAATTACATATAACTGATGATACTACTATCATAATCAATTTACCTTTTGAATTTCAATTCAATGGGAAAAAGAACGACTCAATCTATTTCAATTCAAATGGGATTCTTTCTTTATACAGAATAACAGATTTATCTTATATAAGCGAGCCACTTCCTACTGCAACAGTTTCAAACCCATCAATTATGGCTGGATGGCTTGATTACAGATGCGAATATTATGACGATATTTATGTGAACTCCTCAGATGCAATTAATACTTGCTTTTCTTATTTTGACACGACAAATTACCGTTTCATAATCTATTACAATAAAGTAAAAGTGGTTGATGATGCTTACTCATTTGCCATCTTCATTGATACATCCGAAATCACTGTGATGTATTATGACATACCTGATTCTACAAAAATGATTGTGGGAATGCAATTTGATTCTGAGAATTATCTTTCTTTTTCAGGTGACTCTTTCTTTGATTCTGAGAACAATCCTCTTATAAAAAATGAATTCGCATTGAAATTCACAAATGCAAAACCAATTTATAAGGGAAAATTCAGTGAGAATTTTCGGAAAGATTATGATAAACCAGCAGTGAATTCAAGAACAATAATAAGAAGGGGCTCTGACATAAGCATATCAATAAATAAAACTGGATACTATGAGATTCTTCTATATGATATTTCAGGACGACTTATAAAAAACATATACAAAGGTATTATACCTTCGTCAGTGCGCACATTTTCATTATCAAATGAAAAATCAATTGTATTTTTGGTGATAAAAGACGGGAAAAATACTCTTCTTACGAGGAAACTCATTTTACTTTAGAACAAATATATCACAAGAAGGATGAACAGGAATATCAGAAAAATCAATAATAGATTATTTTTCAAAGAGTAAATGAATTTGAATGTGAGATTCTCCTGAATTTTGTTTGATGGATTAAATGGATTCTTTACTCTCTCTTTCTTTAAGTCAAGGGACTTTATCAAATTCTTCGCAGAAATATAATTCTGTGAGTTTATTTCGCTTTCATTGAATACAGCGAAAGGGGAATCAGAGACAATTTTATCACTTTCCACATAAATTACCCCTTCAATTGATTTTTCAGAGGAAATCGTAATTCCTTTTCGCGTTATACCTGATGAAAAATCCACATTTTCAAAAAGAGCAGACAAACTGCTTGAAAGTTTCTGAAGGGAAGGGGAATATGAATTTGAAAGAATCTGTATTTTAATGTTATTCTTAAAAGAGAAAAATTCATTATCAGGATTGTCGTCTTTTACGGAAAGATAAATAGAATCAGCAAGGTTTGAGTCCAAGACCAATTCAGTATCAGAGTCCAATTCAAAGTGAGATATTGAATTATCTAAAAATACATACAAAGTGCATGGGATAAATTCAGATGAATAACTTCTGATAGTGATAATAAGATTTTTATTTGAAAATAAAAGAGTATCAATTCCTATGTCGCGCAGTTCAGGATAAGAAAAAGACCTCGTCTGCTCACTGATAATTATTGAACTATCCTTACTGCTTTCATCAGTGAGAAGAAGAGGATTTAGGGAATAAAAATTATTTTTTGCTTTTTCATATTTAGATATTTTACCATACTTTGTGAAATTGGATTTATCGTCGCGGACGAATATAAAATTATTATTCTGATAATAATTTGAAATGTTAAGAAAGGCAAAAAAAATAATGATCGCAAAAAAGGCGGTCATTATTCTTTTAAAGGATAATCTCTTCCTGAACAATAACACAATGACAATGCTTGCAAAGAAGAGAAATAATTTAATCAAAACTTTACATTCATCTTCTTAATATTATCATCAAATTTATTTTTAAGATTCTCTGCATATTTTCTGTATGAGTCCTTATCCTTCCATGTATTCACAGGATTGAAAATCTCTTTTGGTAAATCACCCAAGTTTGTTGGAATAGAGAGTCCAAAAAATGGCTCTGTTTCAAATTTGATTTTGTCAAATTCGCTATTAAGAATCGCTTTTACCATTCTTCTTGTATAGGATATTTTAAATCTTGAACCGATTCCATAGGGACCTCCTGTCCAGCCGGTATTCAAAAGATAAACAACAGAACTATGTTTTTGAATCCTTTCTTTAAGCATTTCAGCATATTTTTGCGGATGAAGAAGCATGAATGGTGCCCCAAAACAAGTTGAGAAGGTTGCCTGAGGCTCAGTTATTCCCCTTTCTGTGCCAGCAAGCTTGCTTGTATAGCCGGATACAAAGTGAAACATTGCTTGTTCCGCAGTAAGTCTGGAGATGGGAGGAAGCACACCGAATGCATCAGCAGTCAAGAATATTACTTTTTGGGGATGTGCCCCAATTCCGCTCAAATCAGCATTTGGAATGAATGAAACAGGATATGCGCCTCTTGTATTTTCAGTAAGGGAGCCATCATCATAATTGGGTATGTGTGTATTTTCATCTACTACCACATTTTCAAGAAGAGAGCCAAATTTCAAAGCATTATAAATCTGAGGTTCATTTTCTTCTTTAAGGTTTATAAGTTTTGCATAGCATCCGCCTTCAAAATTGAAGACCCCATTATCCGACCAACCATGTTCGTCATCTCCAATAAGACGTCTTTCAATATCTGCTGAAAGGGTTGTCTTTCCCGTTCCTGACAAACCGAAGAAAATTGCAGTGTTTCCTTTGTCATCAGTATTTGCTGAGCAGTGCATAGGAAATATATTTTTGAAAGGAAGAAGATAATTGAGAGCAGAAAATACAGATTTCTTTATTTCTCCAAAATACTGAGTGCCTCCTATCAAAATCAATTTTCTGTCAAAATGAATTATGACAAAACACTCAGAGTTTATCATATCAAGTTCTTTGACAGCATAAAGATGTGGAAGGCATATAATATTCAAATTAGGATTGAAATTTAAAAGTTCATTTTCAGTAGGTTTTATGAATAACTGCGAACTGGCAAGGGCTTGACTTGCCAATTCATTGACTATCCTTATTGAAAAACCATTTTTCTTATCAGCCCCTACAAATCCGTCAGATACAAACAAATCCTTATTTTGCATATAACCGAGCATTTTCTGATAGAGAGAGTCAAATATCTTCTCAGATATAGGTATGTTAATCTTGCCCCAATTTATGTGAGGCTTTACCGACTCTGTCTCAACTATATACCTGTCATTTGGAGAACGGCCATTATATTTTCCTGTATTGACAACAAGTGCTCCAGTTGAAGCAAGAACTCCCTCTTTCTTCTCCAGAGCTAACTCTATCAATTTTGGAGCAGAAAGATTTCTGTAAAGGTTTAAATAATTTATAATCCTTAAATCATTTAGATTAAATTTATCCATTATGCCTCCTTAATTAACATATGAGTTATTATAATAGAAAATTCATTTTATTTCAATGCATATCATATAGGGTTAGTGCTGACAATTTGACATTTTTGTAATTGGTGAATACTTCACATTTGCTTCGCTCAAAAGAAGATGTCACTTTACGCTTTAGTATTCAATAATCAATAAACACTGAGTAATAAGCAATGAGGCGAGACAACAAGGGGATTGCTTCATCGCTCTGCTACTCGCAACAACAGAGAAAGGGAAGACGTCACCTTGCGCCTTGAGCCATGAGCAAGAAAATACAGGGAGTATGCTGGTAAAAGAAGCAGTGTGTCTTGATAGATATGATGGGGACGGTGCTTCTCATTTATCTCATTTATCTTATTGTGGGGACACACCCCACAATGTGGGGACACACCCCACAATGTTTAAGAATCTCTGCGGCTTGGGCCTTAAGCCGTGAGCAAGAAGTAATAGTTAATAATCAATATGCAATAAACAATAATGTAGGAGAAGAAGGGGATTGCCGCAATCAATTATCAATAAGCAATTAGCAATAAGAGTAGTGGGACAACAAGGAGATTCCCACGCTCAGAGGTATGAAAGAAATGCAAGGCGCGGAATGATAGACAAAAGAGTGAATAGCCGATAAGTGGATTCCCACACTCAGAGGTATAAAAGAGAGACAATCTGCTTGGAATGTACTGTGCTTTTTGTCAAGAGGCAATACTAAATTTATTTACATAGTTTTGATCA
>Ga0066631_10000528_pt1 | contig 12520 bp, 7 predicted proteins | sample CryGeyCG2014_300_FD_59502 | JGI IMG/M metagenome (GOLD analysis project Ga0066631, IMG submission 59502) | Groundwater microbial communities from aquifer - Crystal Geyser CG02_land_8/20/14_3.00 | ecosystem: Environmental > Aquatic > Deep subsurface > Groundwater | place: USA: Utah: Grand County... | reverse complement strand
ATCGCTATCGGTCGCCCTGGCTTCAACAGCTGATTGACGCAATTTTTCAATGATCTTCTCAGTTGCGACGACTCCGATATCGGCCTTGAGAAGGGACTCTTCTATTTCGCCGATCAGTTCATCATCCAGCTTTCGGCCGGATACAATCTGGCCAATGCGGCCCAAGATGCTGTCGCGGGTTTTCGATAGAGATTCTTTAAGTTTTTTCAGTCCTGAGAACATGTGAGAAGCTCAGTTGTCATCGATATTGGCGGAAGAGTCAATATGGGTTTCCGCAGAAATCCTTTTCTGAAGAAGCTGAGGGATTTCAGCCTCCCGGCTAAAGGCAAGATCGTCCATCGAGGTATTCACCAGACCGTTTTCGCTTTCTTCATTGAAACGAACGGAGACGACTCTTGAGATGCCGGGATGTTCCATGGTGATTCCATAGAGAACGTCCGCGGCTTCCATTGTGATTTTATTATGCGTGATGATTATAAACTGGGTTTGGTCTGAAAAAGTTTTAATCATTTTGAGGAAACGATGAATATTGGCATCATCGAGCGGAGCGTCTATTTCGTCGAGGATGCAGAAGGGAGATGGTTTGACCAAGTATATTGCTAAAAGAAGGGAGATAGCCGTGAGGGCTCTTTCGCCGCCGGACATCTGAGCAATCGACAGAAGTTTCTTCCCTCTCGGACGGGCAATGATTTCTATTGGTGACTCGAGCGGATCGCTCTTCTCCAGAAGGCGGATATCAGCATCGCCGCCGGTGAAAAGCTCTTCGAAGACTTTTTTGAAATTGTCTCGCACATCATCAAAGGTAGAAAGGAAAAGATTCCGCGCCGCAACATTGATTTTACTTATGGTCGATTCAAGCGTTGATTTAGCGTTGAGCAGGTCATTAAGCTGTGTAGTAAGAAATTCCTGCCTTTCTTTGGAACTCTTGTATTCTTCCAGAGCGAGGAGGTTTACAGCCCCGAAGCTTTTCATGATCTCTTTTAGATCGTGCATATGCTCGACCCTCTTCTCAGCGGGGAGGGCGGCATCCGGAGGCTCAACGGAGATCATTTCAATATCAATATCATACTCATTGTTGATCTTGTCGATTGTACCCCGAGTTTCGGATTCAATTTCGGTCAGGCGCAATTCCACACTATGTAGTTTGGCGACAATTTCCTCGCGCAGATGGCGCAGGGCTTTTATTTCTTTCTCGCGATTATCAAGATTTTGCTGCATTTCGCCATGCCCCTGACGAATTTGGGTCTGCTGATTGGAAAACTCCGTTCGCGCATCAAATACTTCTTTTAGATTGTGTTCCAGTATGGCGATTTTTTCAAGGCCGGACGTGACTTCGATCTCAGCTGAGGATATTTCTGATTGCTTTTGCTTACTAATTATTTCAATCTCTGAAATCAGTTCCCCGGTGTGCCTAATCTGGCTTTCCAACTGCTGCATCTTGCTCTTATGCTCGATTTGGCTGATCTGCAGGCCGGAAAGACGCTTCTGGACTTCGTCGGATTTTGCCTCACGCTCGCTTATATCGCTTTCTTGTTTGCCCAGTTTCTCAACTATGTCATTTTTCTCTCGAGCCAACTGGTCATAGTTGAGAGTAAGAGTGTACTGCCGAGTTTTTAGGGACTCTGATTTTTCGGAGACAGCATTCCTTTCCTTTTCAATTCGTCCCAGGTCGCTTTCTGCCGTCTGAAGCTCATACTTTAATGATGTTATCTCTCTCTCTATTTTTTCATATTCTTCATTCTGCGCATCGAGTTCGGCAATAAATCGTTTCAGTTCGGATTGACTGCCGCCGAGTTGTGAAGTAACGTCATTACGAGATTCCTTTAGAGTAACCAGTCGTGCGGAGATATCGCTCAATATTTTTTCCTGTTCAGCCACTTTTTCTCGGCGTCCAAAGAGGGATAATCCTTCGTTGGAACCGCCGGTGATGATTGATTTTGATTGATACATTTTCCCTTCGGTAGTGACGACAGAGTAAAAGGGCGGCAGGGATTCAATCAGCGCATCGTAATTCTCCGGTCGAACTACAGCGATTCTCGAAAGGAGCAAATGGGCAAGAGGTCGCATTGCGTCGCTGACGGTGACATATTCATCAGCCCATCCCAGAAAGCTTTCGTCGTTCAGCTGTGGCCGCGGCGCAAAAAGATCAGTCTCGGCTCTATCCATGGTAATAATGCCGACCCGGCCTTTTTTCTCCCGCCTAAGGTGGGCAATTATGTCATCGGCTGTCATGCGATCCCTGCAGATAAGATATCCCGCCATTTCGCCGAGGGCGGTTTCAATGGTATCTTCAAATCCGCTCTTGGGAGTAATATTATCAGCCAGTGTCCCCATAAGCCCCGCCCAATTATCTTTATTTTCAAAAGCCGCCACAACTCCGGCGCCGTATCCTTCATATTGGGTAATCATCTCTGTGAGTAGATGCCTTCTGGCCTCGGCGGCTTCCATTGCGGAGGATAATTCAAAGATTTCGCAGGAGAGTTCGTCCGACTTTTCGCTGAGAAGAGTGATTGCATTTTCAACCTCTGATTGCCGATGCCGGAGATCGTTGATCTGTTCCCTGAGATGAACTAATGTCGATTCCTGCCCTGATATTTTTTTCAGCAATTCAGTTTTCTTCCGACTGGCGATTGAATGAAGCGATTCGAGCTCCGATAGTCTGGAATTTAGCTCAGCTTCCTGTTCCCTGAGATTAGCGCCATCGCTTTTTCCCGCCGACAACTGTCCTTCCAGAAGCATTAGATTCCTGCTCAGTTCTTCTCGCGTCTGTCTTGAAGATAAAACATGCTCATCGGCTTCTGTAAGACAACTTTCATTCTCAGATATTTGGTTCTGAAGCTCCTGCAATTCTTTTCCAGTTTTCTCCACTTCTTTTGAAAAATTATCAATCTGCTCCAAAAGGATATCTCTTCTTCTGGCAAAGGCTTCGATATCAATAATATTCTTTTCTTTCAGCCGACGAGCGTTTTCCCTCTTTTCGCCGAGGATGGTGACCTCTTTTTCAAGTGAATGTCCTGCCTCTGATTTTTCATAAATGCGGTTGGATAATTCGTTGAGCTGACGGTCCAGATCGATCAACTGTTTTCTTTCCTCTTCCTGTTTGGCCGAAAGGGTGTCAATGTCGGTATCATATCTTAATCTTGAATCGTTGAGCGATTCCCGATGAGTGGTCAACTCTTGACGTTCTGAGCGCAGTTTCTCCATCTCGGTCCTGTTCAGGAAAATATCCCAGCCCTTTAGCTCTTCGGCGATCTTCTGGTATCTCTCGGCCTTTTTCATCTGGCGGCTGAGAGAGTTGACCTGAGTGTTTACCTCGGCAACAATATCTTTAAGGCGCAATAAATCCTGTTGGGTGGCTTCAAGTTTCCTGATGGCCGCCCTCTTGCGGTTCTTGTACTTGGAAATACCGGCAGCCTCTTCGAATAGGAAGCGCCGTTCCTCGGCGCGGTCGGATAATATCGCATCAATCATGTCCTGCTGGATGACTGAATAAACATGCGCGCCGATGCCGGTATCCATAAGCAGATCGGCGATATCCTTTAGACGGCAGGGGACCTTATTCAGTAAGTATTCTGATTCGCCCGAGCGGAAAAGACGGCGCGTAATCTGAACTTCGCTGTACTCGGTTGGAAGAATTCCCTTAGTGTTTTGAATAACCAGCGTCACCTCAGCCATCCCGAGAGGTTTCATATCGCGGGTACCATTGAAAATAATTTCTTCCATTTTGGTTCCTCTGAGTAGAGAAACTTTCTGTTCGCCCAAGACCCAGCGGATAGAATCGAGGATATTTGTTTTGCCGCATCCATTCGGGCCGACGATGGCGGTGACCCCGGGAAGCAATTTTATAACGGTCTTATCCGGAAATGATTTGAATCCAAGCAACTCCAATCTTCTTAAATGCACAATTCCTCCGGAATGCTAATTAACGGATTCGTCTGTAGTCAAGTTCTGAGAATTTTTGATCTTGCCGATCATTTCGACAATAGATTTATAAATATTTTTTTCATCTCTCAAATACTTGCTCTTAATCTCAAGGTTATAATATGGCGCTCCCAGTTTGTTTCCTCCCCCGATACGAATTGCCTTGGGAAAGGAAATAAGAATCGACTGCACGAAATAGCTGGAGGTCAAATTCAGGTCCAAGATAAGATCAAAACTGTTTTGCCTGAGAAGTTTCACATAATTCTTCTTGGCCAGGCCGCTCCAGCCGATCTGGTCAGTAGAAGGGGTCAAAATGCGATACCCCTTGCGCGGGAAAATGGCATAAACCTGACTTCCGGGAGATGCCAGCAGATATATTTCAGAGGTAGAAAATATCCGGGTCAATTCGGGAAGCAATGGTTTTATCATGGTCAGCTCTCTTTGGCCAAGTGGCAGGCAGATTAGAATATGTTTTCTGTCATTCAAATCCTTCGGAAGCGACATCGGAATCGATTGATATTCCTTCAGGAGAAGACGTAGTTTAAGACGCGCCGCAAAATCCTTAATCCCCAGCATGAGAGCTATCCTCAGGAAGTAGATAGAAGGCCCTTGCATTATCCCGATTTATCTGCAGGTTCTTAACCGGTAGACCGCCGGAAGACAGAGGTTTTAGAAGTGTATCATTGAGTTTTATTTCCAGTCCGTGCGGATTTCCGGCTGAGATGTTGAAACGGTTGATAGCTCTGAAATCATGAGATGTGCCCGGGCTTAGATTTCCAAAGACCAGTGTGTCCCCGTCGGCCACTACAACCATCCAACAGGTTTCTCTGACGGTAATATTGAGACGCATACCTTGCACGGGAAGATTTCCGGAGAGCCCGGAATCAATTGCCATTGTATCAAAGGCAGGGATTGCTTCGTCTTCTTCCTGTTGGGTAACAGCCGGCTCATTGACAGGAGGCTGATTGAGTTCCTGAGAATCCTTACCCTTAATCAATATGATTGCTATCGCCGCTCCGCCCAGCAGGACGATGCTAAGGAACCAGAAAATATTTTTAAGTTTCGATTTCTCCTCTTCGGTCTGATTATGAGTTGCGATAGCGACAGGGGAAGGGAGATTATTTGCAGGAATATCGTTGGCCTTGATGGATTCTTCAGGCTCGGTTTCCTGCGCGAACAAAGCGTCGGGGTCTAAACCGAGTTCTTTTGCATAAGAACAGGCAAACAGTTTATAATATACAAGGCTGGGAAACTCTTTCGACTCGCCATTTTCGATGGCATCCAAATACTTCTCAAATATTTTGGTTTCTTCAGCCACGCTCGGCAGATCCCGGCCAAGCTCAATTCTTTTTTTTCTCAGGGTCTCCCCGATTTCAACGAAGTTATTGCTCATATAAAATAACTATTATGCCATTTTTGCCGCAAGTTTGTCGAGCAGGGTCATTGGCAAACCGGTCACATTATCAATATTTCCTTCAATTCTGTCAACTAAAAAACCTCCCAATTCCTGAATGCCGTAAGCGCCGGCTTTATCGAGCGGCTCGCCGCTCTTGACATAGTTTATGATTTCATTAAGCGATACATCATGGAAATAGACATCAGTTAATTCACAATCGCTGAACAACCTGTCCCGGGCGTCGAGCAAGGCAATGGCAGAGCATACTGTGTGCATATTTCCGGATAACGCTGTCAGCATTTCGGTTGCATTTGTAGGGGAGACAGGTTTGCCTAATACTTTTCCATGCAGTATCACAATAGTATCGCATCCGAGGGCGATTTCCTTGTCATTTATCAGGTTTCTAACGGCCTTTGCTTTCTGTTCTGCCAGTATTATTGCCAGCTGTGATGGGTTTAGCTCAGAATTGTTATTCTCTTCAATATCCGGCGTAATTTGCCTAAATGGTATACCGCAATTCCGGAGTATGCCTACGCGTCTGGGAGAACCTGACGCAAGAACTAATTTATACCTTCTGAGCAGATTATCAATGTTTGGATAAATCATCAGAGTCAAGCATTATGGTGACCGGGCCATCATTGACCAGCTTTATTTTCATTTTGGCCCCAAAAATCCCTTTTTCCACTTTTAGATGGGACTTTTTCAACTCCTCGACAAAGAGTTCATAATATTGTTTGGCCTGTTCAGGGAGCATACTATTATCAAAACCGGGGCGCCGCCCCTTGCGGCAATCGGCATAGAGCGTGAATTGAGAAACGGCCAAAAGCTCCCCTTTGATATCCAACAATGATAAATTCATTTTCTCTTCAATATCTTCAAAGACCCGTAAGTTTAGGCATTTCTCAGCCATTCTGGCGATATTGTCTATGCTGTCGCCTTTCTTGAAACCGCAAAGAACCAGAAATCCCTGAGAAATTTGGCCGACCGCCTGACCTTCGACCCTAACCTCAGCTTTGGCCACTCTTTGTATCAAAAGTTTCATAAAATTATGCGTAAATATATTAGTGTAGAACATTAAATCAAATGATTATGATTGCGATTGAAATAAATAAACATTATTATCTCACCCAAAGTAAGCGAGCGCCGAAAAAGCGTTATTGAAGTCATTGCGGGCCACAGCGAGATAATCTCTACTGTTGTCTGAGGAGATTGCTTCGTCGCTTCGCTCCCCGCAAAGACGAAATACTGCTTTTTCTATACTCATAGTAAGACGCCAGAAAGGGTAATTCGAAATGGAATTCGGTGGATATTCTATTGGCATCGACATCGGTTCGGTCTCGGTCAAAGTGGCTGTCTTGGATGGGCAATCCAAAATTGTTAAGACAGCTTATAAGAGATTTCACGGACGACCATATCAAACGCTAAGGGAATTGCTGGAATCCGCGTTTCAGGATTTTGCCAAGAATCGGATCAAGCTCGGTTTTACAGGAATCGGCGGCAAGACCGGAGCCAACATTCTTGGAGGAAATTGTTTTGGCGAAATCCCGTCCATAGCTGCGGCGAATTATTTTCTTTTGCCAGAGGTCAGGACGGTGATCGAAATGGGCGGAGAGGATTCCAAATTTATCCAGATTGACCCCGAAAGGCAGATCGTGACCGATTTCAGCATGAATAACCTTTGCGCCGCCGGTACCGGATCATTTCTGGATCAACAGGCTGGACGGCTCAGAATATCCATCGATGAGGAATTTGGCAGGCTGGCCCTGAAATCGGAAAACCCGCCCCGCATCGCAGGAAGATGCTCGGTTTTTGCCAAGTCCGACATGATTCACCTTCAGCAAATAGCCACGCCTGATTTTGATATAGTCGCCGGTTTGTGCTACGCTGTGGTTCGTAATTTTAAGAGCTCTATTGCCCGTGGCAAAAAATTTCTTGCGCCAATCGCATTTGAAGGCGGTGTAGCTTCAAATCCGGGCGTGGTAAGAGCTTTTGCCAACATTCTCGAGATTGACGAGACGGAATTAATCATACCGGAATATCATAATGTCATTGGCGCAATCGGAGCGGCATTGTTGGCCTCCAAAACTTCCGAAGGTGATGCCATAATGATTGATTCGAGGAAGATATCCGGATATTTGCAATATCGCGGAATTCCAAAAATCGGCCGGGAGAAGCTGACTTTCGACTACCCCGACTCGAAGTTTTATTCTCTCACGACCCAGAAATATTCTGGTCATCTTGATAATCTTGAAGTTTATCTTGGGATTGATGTCGGATCATTGTCAACTAATTTAGTCTTAATCGACAAAGAGAAAAATGTCGTCGCCCGCCGCTACCTCATGACTGAGGGAAGACCGATAGAGGCCATCCGGCGGGGGCTGTCGGAAATCGGAGCTGAAGTAGGGGACATGGTTAAGGTAATCGGAGTGGGAACAACAGGCTCCGGAAGATACCTGACCGGTGATTTTGTCGGAGCCGATATTGTAAAAAATGAAATTACGGCTCAGGCAACGGCGGCCATAAATATCGACCCGACGGTGGATACTATTTTCGAAATCGGCGGCCAGGATTCCAAATATATTTCCCTAAAGGATAAAACAGTTATTGATTTTGAGATGAATAAGGCCTGCGCCGCGGGTACCGGCTCTTTCCTTCAAGAGCAGGCGGAAAAACTTAATATCAACATTGAAAAGGAATTCGGCGACAAAGCGCTTTCGGCCAAATGTCCGGTCGGTTGCGGCGAGCGTTGCACGGTTTTCATGGAATCAGATCTGGTGAGCCATCAGAGGGGGGGAGCAACCACCGATGACCTTATCGCCGGATTGGCTTATTCTATCGCCTCAAATTATCTCACCAAGGTGGTCGGAGACAGAAAAATCGGCGACAATATCTTTTTCCAGGGGGGTGTGGCTTGGAATAGGGGCGTTGTGGCCGCTTTTGAGAAATTGACTGGCAAAAAGCTTACTGTTCCGCCGCATCACGATGTCACAGGCGCCATTGGCGCCGCAATTCTGGCCATGGAGACCGATCAGGGGAATGGCTCAGGCTTTAAAGGATTCGACCTTTCCAAGAAAAAATATACCCTATCTACTTTTCCATGTAAAGATTGCTCCAATCTTTGCGAGATAAGGGCAGTTGAAGTGGAAGGGGAAGAACCGCTTTATTATGGGAGTCGATGCGAAAAATATGATGTGAAACGAAGAGATGAAAAGGAAAGAGTTGCCGACTATTTCACTCTACGCCAGCAATACTTCATGAGAAGATATATTAAGGTTGAAAAGCAGAGTTTAAATAGAGGCAGAGTAGGAATTCCGAGAATACTGCATTTCTATGAATATTATCCATACTGGAAGGCGTTCTTTGAAACCCTCGGTTATGAAGTTGTTAATAGCGACCTGTCTGATCACGCTATTGTGGAAGCGGCGCTTGAGAAATTTGCCGCTGAAACCTGCTTCCCTGTAAAAATGGCCTTTGGGCATGTAGATAATCTCTTGAAAAAGAAAGTGGATTATATTTTTCTCCCGGGGATGATAAAATATACCGGGGAAAATACTGACGACTACGGGAGCTACATTTGTCCCTATGTTCAGACAATCGCCAACACAATCACAGCCAGATTTGATTTTGCTTCCGAAGGAGTTAAATTTATCGGCTTCCCCATTAAGCTTCAGAGAGATATGCAAAAGATGTTCAATGGCTTAAATCCATTGCTTAAAGTATTGGATATATCCGACCGAGCCGCCCGGGAGGCGATACATAATGGATTGCGAGCTCTTGATATGTTTCGCGGAGAGCTGGCTAAAGAAGGCCAAAGAATTTTGCAGAATATCGAAGAAGATGAGAAATGCATCGTGATTATCAGCCGTCCGTATAATGGCTTTGATCGCCGGCTTTCCTTAGACATTCCGGATAAAATCAGAAAACTTGGCATCAAAGTCCTCCATATGGATTTTCTTCCGCTGGAACTCGATACAGAGGACCTTTCCTCCATGTTCTGGCTCTATGGCAGAAAAATTCTTGCCGCCTCTAATTTCATCCGTCGCCATCCCAATCTTTACGCAGTCTATTTGACATCATTTGGATGCGGGCCAGATTCTTTTATCACCCACTTTTTCAGACGAAATATGTCCGGCAAGCCATATCTTCAGTTGGAGCTTGACGAGCATTCTGCGGATGCCGGAATGATAACCAGAGTTGAGGCCTTTTTGGATTCGCTGAGATTTTACAAATATGCTCCGCCTATTACTGAATTCACTCCCGCCAACCATAATTTCTCGCCTTCAGAAAAGACTATCTATCTTCCCAATATGTGCGATCATGCCCATGCAGTGCGGGCGGCTTTTGTCAGGTGCGGAATCAAGGCTGAAGTGATGGATGAACCCGATGAAGAAAGCTTGACCTATGGCAAGAGGTTCACCTCGGGCAAGGAATGTTTTCCATGCGTCGTGACAACAGGGGATATGATTCGCAAGATAACTTCAAAGGATTGCGATCCTGAAAAATCGGTTTTCTTCATGCCCGGAGCAGATGGTCCGTGCAGATTCGGACTTTACAGTCAATTTCACCGCATCGTACTGGATGAATTGGGATATAAAAATGTGCCGATATATTCCCCCAATTCAAGAACCTCATATACTGATTTCGGTTTGGGAAAAACTCCATTCCGCAGATTGGGTTGGAAAGGGATAATCTTTGTCGATTGCCTCATCAAGGCTCTTCTGAAAGTAAGGCCGTACGAAATCGAGAGGGGGCAGACGGAAAGACTCTATTACAAGTATCTGGGGGAGATGGAAACATGCATGCTGAATGATGGCGATATTCTGAAATTAGGTGAAAAGGCCGCGCAGGAATTTAGCCGGATTCCAGTCACGCCGGAGGTTAAACCGGTGGTTGGTCTGGTCGGAGAAATCTATCTTCGGAACAACAGATTTTCCAATAACCATCTGATTACAAAAATAGAATCGTTGGGGCTTGAGGTGAGATTGGCATCTTTTGGAGAGTGGGTGAATTACACATCATATACTTTCAGGCTCGATTCATTTGCCAACAAGGATTGGAAGGCGATCATTATGGCAATACTACAGAAATACTATCAGGGCCGTGATGAACATAAAATCGAAAAGAGCTTCATGAAGCATTATCCGATACCCTCTGAAATGCAGGTTTCAGGCGTGGTGAAGCTGGCATCTCCCTATCTTCCGGTGGCAATTAGAGGAGAAGCGGTCTTGTCGATTGGGAAGGCAATAGACTTTGTCAGAAACGGAGCTTGCGGCATTATAAACTGCATGCCATTTAACTGTATGCCGGGAACGATTGTGACTTCGCTTTCCCGCAAAGTTTCTCATGACCTTGGAGATATCCCTTGGCTGAATATCAGCTATGAAGGTCTTCAGGACACCGGCGAAGAAACACGGTTGGAGGCTTTCGTGGATCAGGTGAGGAATATGTCCGAATCGATAAAAGAGAAGGTTGGGATAAGCTGATATGCCGCCGTACAGGGGAAATGATTTTTCTCAAATAGCTGACGAAATCCTTGAGGAATATTGGAAATTTTCTCCATCGTCCGCCACATTTGCAGGGATACATAAATATGACCATGAACTGGATCATTTCGATAAGGCCGCTCAAAAGGCGTTTCAGAACAGATTACGGTATTGGCTTGATATACTCGGCAAATTCAAAAAAGATGGGGGACTGTCTTCTGATAATTATCTCGACGCCGAGATGTTGATCTGCAATCTGGAGAAAGATATCATTTCGTTTGATCTATTCAATCGTTTCGACCGCGATCCCTCTTTCTATCCGGGCGTTGCTATTTTCTCCTGTCTTATCTTCACGATGCGGAACTTCTGTCCAAAGGAAGAAAGATATCGCCTGCTTGCGCTTCGTTTAAAAGAGATACCCCGCTTTTTGAAGGAAGCAAAAAACAATCTTAGCGCCGCTGAATCGATACCGAGAATATGGCTGGAGATGGGCAGAGAAATAACTTTATCAGGCAAGCAGTTTTTCACGCATCTAATGATGCATACGTCTGGAGAAATACCCTCTCTAAGAAATGATATTCTTGCCGCCGCTACACTGGCATCGAAGGGATTTGAAGACTATTTGAAATTTCTTGAGAACGAATTAAGCGCTAAGCCTGACGGCAGTTTTTCATCGGGAAAAGACTATTTTGATTTTATAATGAAGAGGCATCATTTGCTCCCGTATGATTCACAGAATCTCGAGGAAATTGGACTTGAATATATAGAAAAAACTATTCAGGAAATGCAGTCGGTTGCCAAATCAATTGACCCGGGAAAGAATTGGGAAGAAATAATCAATGAAATAAAAAAGGATGCACCTTCAGCAGACCTACTTCTTGACCATTACAGGCGGGAAATAATAAAAACGAAAAAATTCATAATTGAAAAGGATTTGATTACACTGCCGGAAAATGAAACTCTGGAAGTTATTGAGACACCCATGTCAGAGCGGCCAACCCTGCCCTATGCCGCCTATATGGCCCCGGCGCCATTTGAGGACGATCAGCGGGGATTTTTCTGGGTTACGCCGGTTGACTCAGACTCACCCGAGAGGGCGGCGGAACAATTGGCCGGTCATAGTAAGGCGGCCATTGAAGTCAGGGCCCTTCACGAAGGATATCCCGGTCACCATCTACAATTGTGCATCGCCAATAGGCTAAAATCCAGAGTAAGACGGGTTTTCGGCACGACAGTATTTATTGAGGGGTGGGCGCTATATTGCGAGGAATTGATGAAACAGTTCGGATATTACAGCGGAAAGAGAACAGAGTTAATTCAACTCAAGGATCAACTCTGGCGAGCCTGCCGCGTGTTAATCGATGCTCGACTTCATACCGGGAAACTTGACTTTAAATCGGCCGTTGATTTATTGATCAAGACGGCCAAAATTGAGCGGCATAATGCCGAGGCTGAAGTGCGAAGATATTCCCAAACGCCATCACAGCCGATGAGTTATCTTATCGGGAAAATCGAAATTATGCGATTGGCCGGGGAGTATCGCAAAAGATACCCTAATCTGCCATTAAAGGATTTTCATAATAGGCTTTTGTCCTATGGGTCGATTCCAATCTCGCTTCTCAGCACAACTATATTGGGAACAAATCAACGGGCGCTGTGTTAAAATAGCGCATATAAAACATTAAGGTTTTTGGAGAGATTTATGAGCAAACCAATAGTG
>Ga0066631_10000501_pt1 | contig 12780 bp, 11 predicted proteins | sample CryGeyCG2014_300_FD_59502 | JGI IMG/M metagenome (GOLD analysis project Ga0066631, IMG submission 59502) | Groundwater microbial communities from aquifer - Crystal Geyser CG02_land_8/20/14_3.00 | ecosystem: Environmental > Aquatic > Deep subsurface > Groundwater | place: USA: Utah: Grand County... | reverse complement strand
TTATACCAAACCTAACAATAATACTAACACAAATAACAATAATTCAAATACGAAGCCTAATAACAACAATTACTCGAAACCTAATAACAATCAACCAAAACCAAACGATAACAACAATTCTACAAAGCCAAAAACTTATACATCACCCAATTACAATCAACCTAAATCGGATCAAATATATACAAGCCCAAAAACAAATAATACTTCTAATTATAACAATTCAAATAATAATTCAAGCAACAATAATTACAACTCACAACCCAAAACAAATAATAATTCTTACAGCCAACCAAAATCATCTGGTGGCAGCAACAATTTTTCATCACCAAAAAGCAGTAATAGCGGAAGTGGTGGTGGGAGCAAGAGTTCAGCTCCAAGAAAATAATTGATTAACCTCAATCTGCTTCTCCCTTAAATAAGGGGGAAGCTTTTTTAAAAGAAACTAATAAAAACGATATAAATATAGAATTTATGAAAAATATTGGTTTAATACTCCTAATTTCATTAATAACTCTTACCGTAAAAGCACAAAATGAAGTGGATGCACTTAGATATTCTCAAATAACTTTCGGTGGTACTGCAAGATATATGGGTTTAGGTGGTGCATTTGGTGCTTTAGGTGCAGATGTTTCTTCTTTTAGCACCAATCCTGCTGGTATTGCTTTATTTACAAAATCAGAAATATCATTTACCCCTGCAATTAATGCTTCTAATATTTCTTCAAAATATAATGAAACCACTTTAACTGATAACAAATATAATTTTAATGTAAGCAACATTGGTGGCGTGTTCTCATACAATTCCTATGATGGTGAAGGAAGTGGCTGTTTCGGTTTAAACTTTGGTTTCGGACTAAACCGCCTTGCAAACTTTAACAACAATTATATGATGGAAGGTTTGAATGGAAATAATTCTATTCTTTCCTATTTTGTTGTTAAAGCAAATGGATATGCTCCAGGTGACTTGAATAGTTTTGATACAAAATTAGCTTATGATGCCTATTTACTAGAAAAAACTGATTCAAATTCTGTTCAATATTTAAGTGCAGTTCCTAATGGTGGCGTTTTACAAAGCAAATCTATTGCAACTAAGGGTGCCATGAATGAATTATATTTAACCTTTGGAGGAAATTATAAGGATAAACTTTATATTGGCGGTACTTTTGGTTTTCCAACCATCAGATATACCGAATCCTCTTCTTACAAAGAAGAAAATGTAACAGATACATTATATACGGCTTCTCATCCATCATTATATTTAAAAGACTTTAATATTAATAATTATCTATCAACAACTGGAAGCGGTTTTAATTTTAAATTTGGGATTATTTACAGACCCATAGATTTTATTAGAGTAGGGGTTGCAGTTCATACTCCTTCGTTATTAACACTTTCCGATAAATATAACACGAGTATTACTTCAAACTTTTATGGCAGCAAAGATTCTGTTGCACCATATCGTCCAGATGGAAGAACAGAAAGTTATACTTATGATTCGCCTGATGGTTCTTTTAATTACCAAATTACAACTCCTTTTCGTGCCATTGGTAGTTTAGCCTTCATTATTGGTAAAATAGGTCTTGTTAGTGCAGATTATGAATTTGTGGATTATTCTGATGCCCAAATAGAATCGCAAAGCGAATCATTTTCAGATGCAAACAATACAATTAACCAAATTTATACTTCAGCCAGCAATATTAGAATTGGTACAGAGTGGCGTTATGATATTTTTGCTTTAAGAGCAGGTTATGCTCTATATGGTAGTCCTTATAAATCTGAAATTAATGATGGAAAACGCACCTCCTATTCCGCAGGCTTTGGAATTAGAGATGAAGACTTCTTTATTGATTTTGCGTATGTTTACACTACCGGAAAAGAAGATTATTACTTATATAATAATGAAAATATTGACCTCAAACCTGTAAAGAATACTTTTGTCAATCAAAACTTTTTAATTACCCTTGGACTTAAATTTTAACCTCAACTAATAAATTTGTTCTAAGTAGATTTTTTCATAGGTGTTTTGAAAGCGACTTGTTGTGAAACAAGTCGCTTTTTTATATTAAACCCCAAAACACAGATAGTTCGGCTTATATTGCGTTTCCTACTGCATAATTTGAGTTAAACAACTACGAAGGCTATAATAATTATGTACAAGTGTCTGCTAAATAAGTGTTTTAATCCTAATTCATAAGTTTGAGCAAAGCATTCCGACTTGAAATACATTTGCATTCATAGTTGAAACATTCAGATTTTGAACGCTTATGCTAATCTTTTTCTAAAATATACCATCAAATTAGAAAAAAAGATTAGTAAATGCCAATGCGTTTAATATAATTTCAAAAACATAATGCACTGAAATTATATCAATGAACGCAAATTGGTATTAGAATAATTATCTTATTAGAAGGTCAGCAATATATGAATAAAAAAAAGGAAGACAATAAATCATCTTTCTAAATCTCTTTATAATTAAACTAAAAAAGTATAAAATTTATTTTTTCACAGGAGCAGTAGTTGAATTGCTATTTGTGTTTGGAGCTTTTTTCGTTACGTTTTCTTGAGGTGGTTGAAAATCTTTATTTTTAGGTATTGCAAAAACACCAATTAAACTAAATACCAAAAGCAAAATTGCAAGTACCCAAGTTCCTTTTTCAAGAAAATCGGCAGTTTTTCTAACGCCCATATATTGATTTGACGAAGAAAAGTTAGATGCAAGACCACCGCCCTTTGAGTTTTGAACTAAAACTATTAAAATTAAAAGAAAGCAAATGATAAAAATTATTACTGATACGATTGTATAGGTTCCCATTAGTTAAAATTTAATATTGATTATTTTTTTTTATATTTTCAATTTGGGATGCAAAGTAAGTGTTTTTTTCTGGAAACTTCAAACTTAATTTTTCATAAGTTTTTATTGCTTTTTCAAAATTCCTTTGTTTCTCATATATTTGAGCCAAAGTTTCAGATATTATTTCACTATCATCCATTGAACTTTTTTTAGAAAGGTCTTCTTCGTTTTTAATTTCACTGTTTTGTGGAGCTAAACGAGGTTCTTCTTTAATAAACTTATCAATTAGTTCATTGTGATTTTCTTTAGTTGCGGATGTTAAAGAAGACTTATTTTTTGATTCTTGAGCTATTTCAGCGAGTCTAAGTCTTAATTGTTTTTGATATTCGTTTTTTTTATCAGCATCACTTATAGTAATAGCAGAAACATCAGGTTTACGGTCTTCAAGTTTATTGATAGTTTTTTGTTCCTCAACAATGGTAGTTTCAGGTTTAATAATAGATTCAGCAGGTTTATTCTCGGCAATAGGTTTACTAATCTCCGAAATTTTATTTTGTATCTGGCTTCTATCAATAATTTCTGGGTTTTCAGATGATTTTGATAAAGCATTAACAAGGGCATATAATTTTTTTCTACTTCCTGCATAAGAGGCAGCCTTATTAATATATCTGGTATAATCTGGGTTTCCATTATTATAAAGATTTTTAGCAAGGAGCAATTGTCCTGTTTGACAGTATGGATAATGCATTGCTAATTCTATAATTTTTGGCAATGTGTTTACATCCAAGTTTTCTGGAGAATTAATAAATGTGGATAGTTCGTTTGCATTCATTGTATAAATTTATTCACAAATATATAAAGAAGATTTGAATATATAATTAATGGAATTATTTTTTTTAATAGAATGGTTTATTACCAATTAACAACTGACTTGTTAAAAATATCATCAACCAATTCATCGATAATACTTTTTAATAACTCATCTTGAACTTGAGTAAGGTTTACTTTGCTATCATAATCGCTATATCTTGTGAAAGAAGTTTCAAAATCTTGTTTTTCATTGAATTTATTTGAAAACTTAACGTAAACAGTTACCGACAATCTATTTTTTTGGGCTTTATCAGCGGAAATAGCAGTAGGTGAAGTAGAAAAGTTAGATATGTTTCCTTCAATGCTTAAATCGCCTCCTTTAGAAACCATTTTGAGGCTGGTTTGACTAAGAAATCTATCTTTTAGAGATTCTGTAAATGTTTGGCTTAGAGTTGGCGGTCCTAATGTAGCTAAGTTAGGAAAATATTTTACCGAAAAGGTTTTAACTTCAGGAGGAATAGAGGCACCAGTAAAAGAATAAATATGACAAGCAGTTAAATAAAATAAAAAAAACAGCGTTAAAAGAATAAATATAAGTTTTTTCATTGTTCTTCGAGGTTGTATTCTTTGAGTTTACGGTAAAGAGTTCTTTCTGATATACCAAGCTCTTTGGCTGCATTTCTTTTTCTTCCTTTATGTTTATCAAGAGCTTTAATAATAACGTCTTTTTCTTTTTTTTCTAAAGAAAGGTTTTCTTCAATATATTCTTCAGTATCTTCTATTTCGTCAAAGTTAACCTTATTTGGTTTTTTCTCTTTATGAATATTATTTGTTATAACAGGTTCAATATCTTGATACAGTTTTTCAAGAATATGTTCTTTGTTTTCGGGGAAAAATTCTTTTTTATCATCTGTTTCAATTATTTCAATTACTAATTTTTTTAAATCAGTAATGTCTTGTTTCATATCAAAAAGGATTTTATAAAGAATATCTCTTTCTGAATGTTCACCCAAAGGCGTTTCACGTTTAAGAAGAACTGGCAAGTCGGTTGAATTGCTTTCTGGTAAATATTTTCTGATGATATCTCCAGTAATTAAGCGGCTTTTTTCTATAATTGAAATTTGTTCTGTAAGATTTTTAAGTTGACGAATGTTGCCGGGCCAGCTATAGTTATTAAGGATTCTTTGAGAATCTTCATCTAATTGTAATGCTGGCATTCTATATTTTTCGGCAAAGTCAGTAGCAAATTTTCTAAAAAGCAGAACAATATCTTCTTTCCTTTCGCGTAAAGGAGGAATAACGATTGGCACGGTATTTAAACGATAATAAAGGTCTTCTCTAAATTTACCATTTTTTATAGCTTCATTTACATTTATATTAGTAGCAGCCACCACTCTAACATTGGTTTTAATAACATTAGAAGAACCAACCTTCATAAATTCTCCAGTTTCTAAAACTCTTAGTAATCGAACCTGTGTTGACAATGGCAATTCGGCAACTTCATCTAAGAATATAGTTCCACCATCTACGACCTCAAAATATCCCTTTCTTGCTTCGTGGGCACCAGTAAAAGAACCTTTTTCGTGTCCAAATAATTCTGAATCAATAGTACCTTCTGGAATGGCTCCACAATTAACTGCTATATATGGTCCATGTTTCCTTGCACTTAATTGATGAATTATCTTAGGGAATACTTCTTTGCCTGTACCACTTTCGCCTGTAATAAAGACTGTAATCTCTGTTGGTGCCACTTGGCGAGCTACATCAATAGCTCTATCAAGTAAAAGAGAATTACCTATTATTCCAAACCTAAGTTTGATGGTTAAAATGTCCATTATAATTTAATAGCGTATAAATAATTTTTCTCATTTGCAAAGTTAATTTATAAAATTGAATTTTTATTGAATTAACTAATTTTAACAGCATGTTCCTTTAAATTTCAATTCTTTTTTTCAATTATTATTCGCCTAAAGTATTAATTTTGTAATAAAATCAAAACAAATAAATGATTAATTTGCTTATGAAAATAATCCTCAATAATAACGAAGAAGAATTTGAATTTGTTTCTCAATATAGTGTTTCAGAATTGCTTAAAGCAAAAAATTTTGTTTTTAAAATGCTAGTAATAAAAATTAATGATAAAATTATCAAAAAAGATGAATATGATCAAGCTATCATAAAAGAGGGAGATAATGTAATGTTAATTCATTTAATTAGCGGAGGTTGATGAGTTCCGCAAATTAAATGAACTTTATTATTTTAAAAATATAATTAGGCACTGATCGCTTCAATAGAGTTATTTACTTTTTTTACTAATCCTTGTAAAACATTTCCAGGACCAACTTCAATAAAATTTGTAGCACCATCAGCAATCATGTTAACCATAGTTTGGGTCCATTTAACAGGAGAAGTAAGTTGAGAAATTAAATTATTTTTTATTTCTTCAGTATTGGAAGTTGCTTTTCCGTTTACATTTTGATAGATAGGGCAAATAGGTGAATTAAATTTTGTTGAGTTTATAGCTTCAGCAAGTTCAATACGAGCAGATTCCATTAAAGGAGAATGGAACGCACCACCAACTTTTAGGGGTAATGCGCGTTTTGCACCTGCAGCTTTAATTTTTTCGCAAGCAATTTCAATACCTTTCATCGAACCTGAGATAACTAATTGCCCTGGACAATTGAAATTAGCTGCAACAACAACTTCATCGGTGATAGATTTGCAAATTTCAACCACTTTATCATCGTCAATACCTAAAATAGCAGCCATAGTGGAGGGTTGTGCTTCGCAAGCCTTCTGCATTGCCATAGCTCGTTTAGAAACCAGGCGTAATCCATCTTCAAAAGTTAATGATTTATTGGCAACCAAAGCAGAAAACTCACCGAGAGAATGACCAGCAACCATATCTGGTTTAAAACTTTCGCCAAGTGTTTGGGCTAAAATAACTGAATGTAAAAATATTGCTGGTTGCGTAACTTTTGTTTGTCTTAGCTCCTCTTCAGTTCCAGAAAACATAATATCGGTGATACGAAAACCTAATATTTGGTTTGCTTTTTCGAATAATTCTTTGGCTAAAGAAGATTTTTCATACAAATCTTTACCCATACCAATAAATTGTGCTCCCTGTCCGGGAAATACATACGCTTTCTTCATAAATAAATTTTATTTAATAAAATAGATAAAATTGGAATTGTTTATTTTCTGCCACCAAACAAGCGAAGCAAAAACAAAAACAAGTTAATAAAATCAAGATAGAGCGTTAATGCTCCCATAATCGCCATTTTTTTAGCAGATTCGCTACCCAATTCAATACTTGCTCCAATTCTTTTGATTTTCTGAACGTCATACGCCGTTAAGCCAGTGAAAACGAGTACCCCAATAACGCTAATAATGTAACTCATCATTTCACTTTTTAAGAAAAAGTTTACTAAACTAGCAATAATGATACCAATTAATCCCATCAGCATAATGGAACCAAATTTTGTTAAATCAATTTTGGTAGTGTAACCTAAAACTGCCATTACACCGAAAGTGCCTGCTGTTATTGCAAAAGTAAGATATATAGAACCTAAAGAATAAACGAGAAAAATAAAACTTAAGCTCATTCCCATAATAATAGAATATATTATGAAAAGCAAAGTTAATGCGGTCCCCGATAAACGATTGTAACCAAAGGACATTAATAAAACAAATCCAAGTGGTGCAAACATAATTACCCAGCCAAGTGTGCTCATGCCCACTCTTCCAGCAGATGAGGTAAACATCAAATTTAAAAATGTTTCACTGGTGCTGAAGTAATATGCAAAAATTGCAGTAATTGCTAAAGCAGCAAACATCCAAGAAAAAACGCTGGCAACAAAGGTGCGAGAAACGCTTACACTTTCGTATTGGTCTTGTGTGAAATTATTAAAACTATTGCTAGAATTATACATAATAATTTGTTTTTAAGTTTAGAATTACAAAATTAATACTTTTTTGAAATTCAAAATAAAATTATTAAAAAGTCTTTGTTTTTGGTTCTGTAAAAAAATATTGGAGATAGGTTAATGCCCTACGGGCAGGCACTTTGCTTTGGTGGTAATTAATATCTATTGCTATTAAAGTCCAAATGGGCTATTCTATTCAGCTAAAAGCCTAAATTAAAAAAGGTTATACGTTATATGTTGTTTTTTTTACCAAATGAACAAAAAAGGTCAATCCTGTTACTATATCAATAATTACAACAATGGCTTATTGCTATTTAGTAATTCAATGGCTTTTAAAAATGCCTTATCGTTTGATAAAATAATGGGATAAAAAGCTTCATCTTTAAATATATTTCGCCCAATATAAGCTTTCAATTGCAGTTTAATTAGGTTCTTTGATTTCTCAAAATCTTCTTTTTTATATTTTACCGCATTTTTTTCGGCATATTTTATTAAATCGTCCAAAACAGCATCTGTAACTTGATAATTATTGATAAAACCAATGGCATTCTTATATTGCATAAATTGTTTTCTGTTTTTATCGCTATAATCGAAAGCAAATTGATAGATTAATCCTTTGTTTATCAATTCAGCATAGAGTATGGTGCGTTCCTCTTTATCTATCGCAATAAATATATCGGGCATAATGCCACCACCATCATAAACAGTTCTACCCTTGATAGTTTTATATTTTAATGAGTCAGCAAAGTGGATACTATCTTGGCTTTCCATTTCACCATCTATAAAGCGATTGTAAAAATCATTATAGTAATCATCAACCCCTTTAGAATAATTGTTTTGAATGCATCTACCCGAAGGCGTATGATAACGTGCCACCGTTAAACGAATAGCAGAACCATCGCTTAATTGCAATTGCTCTTGTACTAGTCCTTTTCCAAAGGAGCGTCTTCCAATGATTAAACCTCTATCATTATCCTGAATGGCACCAGCAAGAATCTCGCTTGCTGAAGCAGAAAATTCATCAACCAATACCATTAAATCATTGCTTTCAAAAGAACCTTCGCTGGTAGAATAATAGTCTTTCTTTTTTTTATGAATACCTTCGGTGTAAACAATTAGTTTATTCTTCGATAAAAACTCATCAGCAAGCGTAATAGCTGCATCTAAATATCCACCACCGTTGCCTCTTAGGTCTAATATTAATTTCTTCATTCCTTTGTTGGTAAGATTCTTTAGTGCATCCGAAAATTCTTCAGCAGTAGTAGCAGAAAACTTACTAATTTTAATATAACCTATATCTTTGGTAGGTTTAAAAGCAATGTCAATGCTATATGTTGGTATTTTGCCGCGGGTAACGGTAAAATCAATAAGGTTTTTAAAGCCTTGTCTGAGAATACCTATTTTCACTTTTGTTCCACCTTTGCCTTTCAGTTTTTTCATTACTTGTTTGTTGGTAATTTTAACACCAGCAACGATTGTATCATCCACCTTCACAATTCTATCACCTGCTTTTATGCCTTTTTCTTCCGATGGACCACCTGCAACGGTATTAATAACAACAATAGTATCTTTAATAATTCTAAATTCAACCCCAATACCTTCAAAGCTACCTTCTAAAGGGTCGTTCACTTCATTAAATTCGGAAGCTGCAATATAGTAAGAATGCGGGTCAAGGCTCTGCAAAAGACTATTGATGGCTTCATCTGCAATTTTATCATTATTCACAGTATCAACATAAGAATTATGGATATAGTTTAATACATCATTTATTTTTTCGTAAGCAGTGTATTTTTTTGATAGAAAAGGATTCGCCGACTTGTTGCCCGACAAAAACATACCCAAAAATAATCCTACGATCAATAAAAGCGAATAAAATATGGGTTGATAAATACTTCTTTTGTTCATTAATAAGCTTTTTAGTAATTAATTTAGAATGACAAACGTACACATTATTTTTGAAATATACAGATACCTAAGAAATTATTTAGGCTTGCTGCTCTCCAATAAACTGAAAAACTTGATTATTTATTGAAAAAGGTTTTTTTCCAAAGTAAAAAATTTAAATATCGCCAAATAAAATCAGCCGATTTAGCGGAGTGAGAATTAGAAAAGATGGCATCCCAATTCTTAAACATCTTTTCTGTATTCACAATCTTATAGTCATCATAAATAGCGAGCTCTTTAATATTGATTTTTATAGCAGCGTTAATCTCTTTTAGCCATTGATATTGCGGTGTTGAAAAGCCAAGCTTATCTTTTCTTGTTCTGATAGGTTCGGGAATAATTCCTTTCAGTGATTCTCTTAAAAGCAATTTGCTCCAGCCATTATGAATTTTATAATTTGCAGGAATAGAAAACAAAAGTTCGATAAGTGGCAGGTCATCTGCAAAAGGAGTTCTCGATTCTATAGAATATTGCATCGAACAACGGTCTTCCCATCGCAAAAGGTGTTTCAAATAATACCCTGTGCAATATTGGTGCAACAATTCGTTCATCGGTTTCGCACTATATTCATTGGAGAGACTCATCAAATGTCTATTCTCATTTAAGAATGCAGTATTGAAGAATTGAGATTCTTGTTTAAACGATTTAGCAATTATTGAAGCCATTCTATTAGAAATCACTTTATCTAATCCTATTTTAACAAGCGATTTAAAGAATATCGATTTAGAAGTAGGCGAATTGGAGATACTTCCAAGCTCATTAAAGAAACTGTTTATTTTAAAATGTCTTATTAAATCAATATAAAAAGAAGAATAAAAAACCGGATAACCCGAAAACAATTCATCTCCCCCTTGTCCATCCATCAATATAGTAATATTATTTTCTTTAGCCGCTTGCATTACTTTACTTTGTGCATAAGTACTTGTTGAAAAGAGCGGAATATCTTGATGATAAATCATTTGTTCGAGATCTTGCAATATAGATTGTGGTTTGCAATAAACTTGATGTTGCTTTATATTTAAATCATTAACTACTATTTTCGCCCAATGCGATTCGTCAAATTCCTTAGAGTTATTAACGGCAGTAAATGCTGTTAATTGACCACTGAGTTGTTTTAACGAATTTGCTTTGTTTATTTGTTGAGCAACACTAATAATGCTGGAGCTATCAATTCCGCCACTCAAACAAAATCCAACGTTTACGTCTGAACGCAATCTAATTTCAATGGCATTGTGAATTTTTTCTTTAATCTCTTGTGCGTACTTGTCGAATGTTTGCTGGTCGAAACGCTCATATTGATTATTATACTGAAGTGTGTAGTATCTCTTGATGTTCAATTTATTTTCTTTCAAATCGAAAACAAAATAATGCGAAGGCAATAGTTCAAATATGTTTTTGTAGAAGCCTTCGGGCTTGCTTTCAATTTTACTCATATACAAATGCTCGAACACTGCAGAATAATTAACACCAAAATCATTATTAGGAAGGCAAAGCAATGCTTTTTGTTCTGAAGCAAAGGCAAAAAAATCATCATTTAGGGTATAATACATTGGTTTTACACCAAATCTATCGCGAGAACCAAATAGAATTTGTTTTTGCTCATCGTAAATCACAAAAGACCACATGCCATTTAGCTTATCTAAACAATTAATTCCCCAAGTTTGATAAGCTTTTAGCAAAACTTCGATATCGCTATTAGAACAAAATTGATTGTTTTTAGTTTTCAGTTCTTCTCTTAGTTCAATGTAATTATATATTTCGCCATTACAAGTTATCCAAATGTTTTTATTTTCGTTGCACATTGGCTGATGCCCAGCTTCCGATAAGTCAATTACCGACAATCGCCTATGACCAAAAGCTATTCGGTAATTATCATTTAATTCATCTATGCTCTTTGAAGGACAATAAGGGAAAGGTGCATTCCATGAGTTTTTGGCAGTATCGTTGGCTCCTGCAGTTTGAGAAATATCACTTTTAAAAAAAACAAAGCCTTCATCATCTGGTCCTCTATGCTTAATGCTATTGGTCATTGAAGCAATGATAGACTGAATATGATCATTTTTTGATAAGCAAACTAAACCAGCAATTCCACACATAAAAATTAGTTAGTATTGATTTTAAATCAATATTATATTTGCAAAATTAACAATTTAATAAAAAGGAAAACTAAAAATGAGGGAAGTGAAAGCAATTTTGCTTTATAATTTTTGTATTTATTGATTTTGAAACCTTTTATTTCGAATAGCAATATATATTTCTTTGATTTTCTTTGATGCCAATGCAATATCATCTTTATTAATAAGCAACTCAGACATTTTAGTTTTTGATAGCTTTAAAAACAGTATCAATTGAAATACAACCATTGTAAAATAAGAGATTGAAGCAGTAATTGCAGCCCCATATAGCCCTATTCTTGGAATTAAGATAAAACCTGCAATAAAAGTGAATACCAATCCAATAGTAGAAGCAATGGTATTTAAATAATGCTTTCCTAATCCAGAAAAGTAATGACTAAACATCAAACTTCCTGCAATTGAGAGAATTCCAGGGCTCATATAAATAAATACTTCTTTTACTTGATTGAAATCTGAGCCGAATACAAATTGAAAAAAACTGGTTGGTAGAACATAAACAGGGATAATTAATAGAAGTGTAGCCAAGGTGCTTACTTTGAGCAATTGAATACTAAATATTTTAGCAAAATGAGGGTCTTTAGAGTTTGAAATTTTAGAGTACTGAACTAAAGAGAGACTGTTTCCAATCAACCACAAACCTTCTGCCAATTGAACTCCTACGGTATAAATACCCAACATTGCTTTACCTGCATAAAAATCAATAATAAAATAACTTAAGCGATAATTCATAAATTGAACAATATTGGCAACTTGAACATAAGAGCCATATCTAAGAATTTCTTTTACTACCGCATTGCTCTTCAGATTATCTGCTTTCGAAATATCCTTGCGAATAAAAAAATATCCAATGATAGCACCAGAAACAAATTGCACATAAAGAGAAAAAATAAAGGATTCAATATTTTTTTGTTTAAAAAACAAGAAAAATAAGGAAAGTGATAAAAGCATACATGCCAATTGAATCGTGGTTACAAGATTATATTTATTAATTCGTTCTTTGCCCAACAATATAATCTGATTGATTGAGTTTATAGAACTTATGAACGATAAGCATAAAATATGAATACTATATTGGCGAGGTATTAAATTGAATAAATGTAGGATAAAAGTAACGGTAATTGCAGAAATGAAAGCCCATAAATAAGAAGGAACAAATATTTTAAATAAATTATAGC
>Ga0066631_10000485_pt1 | contig 12955 bp, 10 predicted proteins | sample CryGeyCG2014_300_FD_59502 | JGI IMG/M metagenome (GOLD analysis project Ga0066631, IMG submission 59502) | Groundwater microbial communities from aquifer - Crystal Geyser CG02_land_8/20/14_3.00 | ecosystem: Environmental > Aquatic > Deep subsurface > Groundwater | place: USA: Utah: Grand County... | reverse complement strand
GCTGGTATTCATTTTTCTGATTTACTAAGCTCGCTATTAGGCAATAAGTTTGGTTGGAGTTCGTCTTATGTCCCTATTATTTCTTTTCTCCTTATTTTTATTGCCATTGTAATTGGGGTTTTCATTATTGCCAAGATAATGGAGAAATTTGTAAACCTTCTTGCTTTGGGAATATTTAATAAATTGGCAGGAGCTATATTTGGAACATTGAAGTTTGCTATTATTTTAAGTGTCGTATTTATTATCATAAGTAAATTTGACAGCAATAGCAAGCTTATAAAACAAACAACCAAAGAAAGCGCTATATTATATAAGCCAGTTGCGAATTTAGTTCCCTTAATTATTCCTAAATTTAACAGCATTAAAACAGAAATAAAAGATATAACCAAGAAACCAACGGAAAAGGATAATATTAAGAAATGTCCATAAACAAGAACATACAAAGCGAGATGTTAGTCAAATATAATTGTTAATATTAAGTGAAACAATATAGCAAAGTGCAATTTAAAGAATATAGAAAGCTAATTTAAAGATTTTATTTTTAATGAACATAATCGAATGAAATCTATAATATCAATTGTTATAATAGAACTGATAATAATTACATTTTTAAGTTGTCGCCATAACTGTGACAACATTCACTCAGGTGGTACAATTCATAATAATGGGAAACAAACAATTAATGTTAAAATTTTTACATAACAAGGCGATTCATTAAGTATTGGTGATATTAACCCTAGTAAGAAATCTAATGAGATTGGTTTACAAGAGGGTAAAACTGAATTTTTAATAGGAGTAGATACAGTTAAATATTTTAAAACATTTGATTTAGTTAATTGTTACATTTATGATATTCTTATTGATTCGAATTATAAAATCACATTGGATTCTTTGCATTACCAATGGAAATAAAACTAGCCCATAACAGGTGCTTTAAGTATTGAGGAAGCAGGTCGTTAGCGTTCATGCTAAGAAAAAGACCCGCACTTTAGAAAATGATGCAACTCGGAAAAATATTTGTAAATTTGAACTTTTAAATAATATTATGACGACAGCAACAAAATATCAAATATCTGACCCAAAAGAATCTGTTGTAAAAGATTTATTTAACCCTTACAATGTAAGCGCAAAACCGTTTTTAAAATGGGCAGGCGGGAAAGGACAACTTCTTGACAAATTTCAGGAACTCTATCCTGAAAAACTTAAAAGAAAAAAAATCAAAAATTTTTATGAACCATTTTTGGGAAGTGGTGCAGTATTTTTTGACATTGCTCAAAAATATGACATTGAAAGTGCATTTCTTTTTGACATTAACGATGAACTAATTCTGACTTACAAAGTAATTCAAAAAGATGTTAGTAAACTTATTGATTTTTTGTATCGTTATCAGAAAACTTATTTGAAACTTGACAAAGTGAAACGTCAAGAATTTTTCTACGATCAACGCATAAATTATAACTTACAAAGATTTAACATTGATTATGATAAATATTCTGAAAGTTGGTTCCCGCGTGCAGCACAACTTATATTTTTAAATCGAACCTGTTTTAACGGACTATATAGAGTAAATTTAAAAGGCGAATTTAACTCACCTGTTGGCGATTATGATAATCCAAAAATTTGTGATGAACAAAATCTAATAGCGGTAAATAAGGTTTTAGAAATTGCCGAAATAAAAAAAGCAGACTTTAAAGAAATTGTAACGGATCTAAAGTCAAATTCTTTTGTTTATTTTGATCCACCTTATAGACCGATAAGTAAAACAGCAAGTTTTAAAGCATATAGTAAACAAGGCTTTGCTGACACAGAACAATTTCAATTAGCTCAGCTGTTTAAACAAATTGATTTCGAAGGGTCTAAAGTAATGTTGAGTAATTCTGATCCTAAAAACAATGACCCCAATGATAATTTTTTCGATGAAATGTATAATGAATTTAATATTGTGAGAGTGCCTGCAAGAAGAATGATAAATTCTAATGCGTTAAAAAGAGGTGAAATAAATGAGATTATCTTTTTTTATTTGGGCGTTCCCTTACGGGTCTGGCTATCCGCTGTAAGTCCTCGTTTCGCTTCGCTACACTGTGGGCTTTCCACTTATATCCCTAACGCAAAAGCCGCATAGTTATGAAACAGTATAAACAGGTCATAGACGTGATGGAAAAAAATGGTGGCTTTGCTACTTTAGGTTTTTTAAATCATAATGTTGATGTTTCAAAATGGGATAGTAAAACCCCTTTTGCTTCAATTAGAAGAATTGTTCAGGATAAAAAATATTTTTTCAAAATTCGCCCTGGATTATGGGCATTAAAAGAATTTGAGAAAGAAGTTTTAACGAATTTTAAAATTGAAAAATCAAAAGATAAACAAACTGAATTTAACCATAGTTATTTTCAAGGTTTATTAATAGAGATTGGCAATTTAAAGGGTTATTATACCTATGTTCCACCTCAAGATAAAAATCGCCTTTATTTAAATCAACCTCTTGGAGAAGTATCAAATACTCCAATAATTTTTGATTTTTCATACTCTGAAATTGTCAGTAGGGCAAGAACTGTTGATGTAATTTGGTTTAATCAAAGGAAGCTTCCTACTTCACTATTTGAAGTTGAGCATTCAACTGATATACAAAATTCACTTTTAAAATTTAATGACTTACAAGATTTTTATTCAAATTTTTATATTGTAAGCGCAGTTGAAAGAAAAAGAGAATTTGAAAATAAAATTTCTTATTCTGCTTTTAAAGAGATTAAAGAAAGAGAAAAGTTTATTGATTACGAATTTGTATCCAAACTTCATACAAAATCATTTGAACTAAATTCAATAGGAACGTTATGAAAAATAATGAATTAATAGAGTTAATAGAGAACCCTGATTTTATAGATTATTATTCTTATAAAGAAGATAAATGGCTTCAAGATGCAAATTGGGAGGAAAAGCTTATTGCTGTATTTGGTAGTATTGAGAATGCGGTTAATGAATTTAAAAAAGATGATGTTTTTAATTCAAAAATCAACTTGAAGTAGCAGTAAAAACAGTATTGTCAGGAAAGGGATTTGAACTTGTAAAATATAGAGTTTGGGTGAAAAACCAAGAAAAATATGGTAAAGAATTGCTCCTTGAAAATGTTCCATTTACTAAAATATATGAACACAAAGGTAATACAGAATTTCTCTTACTTTCTGAAAAATACAAATTAAAAATTCGTATAGAATGTAAATGGCAACAGGTTGCAGGTTCAGTTGATGAGAAACTTCCTTATCTTTATTTAAATACAATTGAAGCCATGCCTGAAAACTCAATTATGATTTTGATAGATGGTTTAGGGTGGAAAACAGGTGCAATTAAGTGGTTAAAGGATGCAGTAAAACAAAAAAAATATACAACTGAAGAAAATAAACATAAAGAAATTTTGGTTTTCAGTTTGACCGACTTTTTTACTTGGGCAAACAAAACATTTAACCAATAAAAACAAAATGCTAACAAAGTGTATATGCCATAAGGGTTTCTGTTGGTATTCAAGCGTTGTAGCCCGCTCAAACTTTTGTGTCGTTGGACAGGTAACGACTCCGCAATCCCTTACGGTACATGCACTCAACGGTTGGGAAAGGATAGGAATAATTTTTAATAGTAGTCTCGTTGTTAATATTTGTAGTAAATTTCGCCACCAAAAAGCAACCCCAAAAATGATTATTTATTGAGCATTTCATATGGGGTAATAAAGCAAAAATTAAAAAAAAATAAACACATGAAATAGTGTTATTCCTTTACAGTATTTTGAAACTTTTATTAAATGTCAGAGATAACTAATCTTTCCGAATATAACTATTGCAACAATATAAATGCCTATTCTCGTTTGAAAACAAAGGTGGTGAATATTGGCAACACCCCCTTAGGTGGCAATTATCCTATTCGTATTCAATCGATGACCAACACCAATACCCTCGATACTAAGGCAACGGTTGAGCAATCGATAAGAATGATACAAGCAGGATGCGAATATGTGAGAATAACGGCACCAGGCATCAAAGAAGCAGAAAACTTATTAGAAATTAAGAAGAGTCTTAAGCAAAAAGGATATCATATTCCGTTGATTGCAGATATTCATTTCAATCCCAAAGCAGCCGAAATTGCTGCTGCAATAGTGGAAAAGGTACGAATTAATCCGGGCAATTATATTGATAAAAAGAGTTCTGCAAAACTCAATTATACGGATGCAGAATATAACGAAGAGCTTCAAAAAATTAAATTGGGGATTAGTCCTTTAATCAAAATTTGTAAAGAACATGATACTGTAATTCGCATTGGTACCAACCATGGTTCTTTATCTGATAGAATTGTCAGCAGATATGGGAACACTCCAAAAGGAATGGTGGAATCGGCAATGGAGTTTATTCTTTTGTGTGAAGAGTTGAATTTCCAAAACATTGTTCTTTCTATGAAAGCAAGCAATACCCGTATTATGGTAGAAGCCTATCGTTTGTTGGTAAATAGAATGCTTAAAGAAAATATTAACTATCCATTACATTTAGGTGTTACAGAAGCTGGCGAAGGAGAAGATGGGAGAATAAAATCTGCAGCAGGCATAGGTGCTTTGCTTGAAGATGGAATTGGTGATACCATCAGGGTTTCTCTTACCGAAGAACCTGAGATAGAATTGCCTGTTGCTAAAATTATTGTAGAACGTTATAATAATAGACCACAAACTGAATTTCCTTTAATAGAAGAACATTTTCAAATTAATCCATTTGAATATACCAAAAGAGAAACAACAACCATCAAACACATTGGTGGAAACAATGTACCCATTGTTATTGCCGATTTTAGTGACCTAAAAAACATTACTGAAAAAGATTTGACCGCTATTGGATATGAGTTTTCAACTGTTACAAAGAAATGGCTAAAAAAAGATACTGCCAGCGATTTAATCTATATAGGAAATGCTACTTGTCAATTACCAGATTATCTTCAAATATTGGTTAATTCAGACAATTATAAAGCGAACTTAGGAAAAGACAATGTTTTTCCAGTTTTCAACAAAAAGACATTTCTAGAAACTAAAATCAAATCAAATACCATTAACTTTATCAGTATTTCATCAAATGAGTTAGATGAGGGTTTTATTGCACAGTTAAAGCAAGATACATCCATTGTTTTAATAATTGAAACCGATAGTATTGATGGTATGGCTGAACAAAGAAAAACTATTTTTTCGCTAATTGCCAATAAATGTAAAACACCTGTAATTATTAAAAGAAATTATTCTAATCAAAGCATTGATAAATTGCAATTATTGGCAGCTATGGATTTTGGTGCCTTATTGATAGATGGTTTAATAGATGGGGTTTGGATTGCAGCAGATAAAAATACACCAAGAAATATAGTAAATTCAACCTCTTTTAATATTCTTCAAGCAACCAGAGCAAGAATTTCAAAGACAGAATACATCTCATGTCCTTCTTGTGGAAGAACCATGTTTAACATTATGGCGGCAACATCCATTATCAAAGCAAAAACCCAACACTTGAAAGGCTTAAAGATTGGTATTATGGGTTGCATTGTCAATGGTCCTGGCGAAATGGCAGATGCAGATTACGGTTATGTTGGTGCCGGTGCCGATAAAGTTAATTTATACAAAGGCAAACAAGTTATCAGAAAAGGAATACCAGCTACCATTGCAATAGAAGCTTTAATAGAACTAATTAAAGAAAATGGCGACTGGATTGATTAATAATCTATGCTAATCAATATAAAACATAAAATAAGTGCCTCCTTTTCTATTTAGCGTTTGCTAGAAAACTCAATGTCAGATAAGAAAACGTCAAGAATGAGGCTTTCGTAGTTTTGAAAATCAAGTAGTTTACTTGGGTAAATGACTGTTTTCAAAACAAGAGTGACGAAATTATTGGCGTTTTCTTGCTGACACTATTTAAATGCTTTTTCCAGCAAAGCATCTTGTCCTAATTTAAGTCTGTTAAAATAATCAGGAACTGAATTGTTTAGAAGTTTATCCACATAAAGCTTGGCAAGATATTGTCCGAGCATAAAGCCTTGTCCTCTTAAGCCCAAGAACAAACCTAATTCAGGGTCAATAACCATTTTGGGCTCTGTATAATAACCCGACCATAAAGCTTGAAAACCAACAGAAGATATTTGGGGTATCCAATCAATAAAGATTTCAGCAACTATTTCTGAAAACTCTTTAGAGTTGAACTTTACTTCTTTAGCAGTTTCGAGGGGCTCTATTTGCGGAGAAGCACAACCAATTATCTGACCAGTTTCTGCAAGCTGTTGACCATATACAGCAACAAACCCTTTATACTTTCGTCTATCGATTAGCATGTCTAGTGATTTTCCATTAACCCCGAGCATAGGGAGTCTTCTGGTAATGAATGCCTGATGTTTCACCGGATATAATCCTGTTTCAATACCAAGTTTCTTTGCAAACTTTTCGCCATCTCCACCCATCGCATTAATAAATAATTCGGTATGATATTCTATATATTCTCCCTCATTATTGCGAACAATGATGATATACTTTTTCCCTACCTTTTCAACATCAATCAATTCAGAGTTTTCTTGTAATACGCCACCTTTATCAATAGCAATTTTACGCAATGCATCAATTACTTTTCCAGGTGAAGCTTGCCAACAGTCAGATGTTATAAGAGCTGCAATATATTTATTGTTATTTTTATTAAAGTAAGGAGATATTTCATTCACAAACTTATCAGGCTTTACCATGTGTCCTTTTTGCCATGCCAAAGAATCTTCAAGGGTCTTATACATTTCGGCATCATGAGCAAACGTTACATAGTTAGTTAAGGAAAAATCAATCTCCGCCTTTGAAGATAATTTCTTGAAAAGTTCAAGATTATGGTGTGCAATATCAGATAATTCAGGTAAACTAAACACTGGTCTTCCGCCAGCAATGTTTCTCCATGAGGAACCAAAGCCGTAATTTAACAATACTGGATTTAAACCAGCTTCAGCAAGATATCTAAATAAACTACTGCCGCCAATACCACCACCGGCTACTAAAGATTTAACTTCAATAATTTTTCTTTTATTATCAATAGAAGTAATTACCTTATCGTGCTTATTAAATGGATATAATTCACCCAATGTAATTTGGTTTGATAAAGGAGCTCTTGGCGTAGAACTACCAATTAATGCAATTCCCTTTGCCCTCAAATTCTGACGTAAACGTGGAATACATCTTTTTCCTCTACAAGGACCCATACCTAAGTGAGTAGTATGTTTTATTTCTTCTACAGATACAAATTTTCTGTCACCTATAATTTCCATCACATCATCTATCTTTACATCATCGCAATGACACATATATATTTCGGCATCTGTAGCTTCTTTGTAAGGTTTTATTTCAGGTTTTTCGGGCATATTTTCTTTGATAATAAAACCACTTACTTTCAGAAAATCTTCTTTTTTCAGCGTTTCTGTTTTTATACGTGCAATATGTGTGAGGTTTTTCTTACGAAGAATTTTATCAATTTTCCCTTCGCCAATGATATTGGCAAAATTATCAACCAGATAAACAGCTTTTCCTTCTTCCATATCAAATTCAACAGGTAAGAAAATGGTATTTTTAGGAATATTATACCCAAAAATAGCCAAACCAGGACATTGATAAACACACTCCATACAGCCGATACATTTATTAAAATCAATCTGAGGCACGGTACTGGAAGATGATTTGGTGATAGCCCCATGTGGACAAGCAAAAGAGCAAGGATTACAAGCAAATCCATAAAGACAATCAATAAGAACAAAAGGTTTTTCCATTCGTTCTTCGGTTGGTTTATAGGGCTCTTCAATAACTTTTGTAGGATGTTGTTGTGAATCGAAGTATTCTTTAGAAGCAGCAAGGTAATCATCATACTTATACCCTTTGTTCATTGTATCAAGAATCTCGTAAGCTACTTGTTTCCCTCTTAACACAGCACTTGTCCCTTCTCCAATGCGAATAGCATCACCTGCACCAAAGCAATGTATGCCAAACATATTTTTTCCTTTGATTAATAAATCACTGTCAGGTATTAAACCTGTGCAAATATTAATAGCATCAATACCTTCAATTATTTTTTCAGTCCCTGGGATGGGTTTAAAATTCTTTGCTTCCACAATCACCGCTCCAACAATACCGTCTTTGTTTTTATTTGGAATAGCTTCAATAATTAAATGTGAAAGAATAACAGGAATCCCAAGTCGTCTAACTCTATTGGCTTGAACAGGAAAGCCCCCTTCGTGTGGAAGTGCTTCAACAATAGCTTTAACCTTGGCTCCTGCTTGTGTAAGTTGATAACTTGTAAGATAACCAATATTTCCAGCGCCAACGGTTAATATATTTTTACCAAGAAGTGTCAATTCAATATTCATCATTTTCTGAATAACGGCTGCAGTATATACTCCAGGCAAATCATCGTTATGAAAACTTGGCGTAAAAGGAACAGCCCCTGCTGCAATAACCAGATATTCGCAATCAATAAAAAACAATTCATTGGTCTTGAAGTTTTTTACCGCAATTCTATTGTTTTCAAAAATATCCCATACCGTACAATTAAGAAAAATACCACTATGGTCGTCACCAGCTAACAATTGAGCGATATCGAAACCACGCATACCACCATATTTCTTTTCTTTTTCAAAAAAGAAGAATTGATGTGTTTGCATATTGAATTGCCCACCAATTTTTGCATTGCTATCAACTACAATGTTAGATACATTATGTTCATTAAGCAATTCACGAGTTGCCAAACCCGCAGGACCAGCTCCAACAATAACTACGGATGTTTTATAAACATTAAGTGCTTCTTTTTTATTGTATTCAGAAACAAAAGGAACGTAATCTTTAGGAATTTCGGCAACTTCCTTCACATCATCACACAAGGTTATACAAATTCTTTTAATTTTACCATCAACAAGCATTTCGCATGCTCCACATTTCCCAATACCACATTCTAAGCTTCTGGTTCTGTTGTCTAAACTATGGCTATGAATGGGAAAGCCAGCCTGATGTAATGCTGCTGCTATTGTGAATCCTTTTTCGCCTTGAATAATTTGTCCATTAAAAGAAAATTGATGCTTTTCATTTTGTTTAATCTCGATAACGGGGTGTTTTTCTATTTTATACATATATAATATTTTGAAATTTATAATATAGTAAGGATTTATTATTTTTTTAATTTAATTTTCGGGCAAAGTTAAATGAATTTGAAATGGATAATAGCATTATCAAAGAATTTTTTTTTACTGAAAGATGGATATGCTTTAAAACTTTTCTTAAATTTTAATTGAATGATTTTGTGTAAGATGTATTATTTCTTTTTTCTTTTTTAAAAACTATTTATCTTTGTAAATAATGATTTTAAAATTTCATTAATAGAAAACTCTTGATGAACAGAAGAGATATTAAATATTATAGCATTACTATTGTAGCTTTCTTTTTATTTGTTGCAACATGGTTCAACTCAGAAGCCCAAATCAAAAACAGCAAGGACATTAATCCACCCGAATTTCATTGTGTTTCAATAATGGATGCTAACAGCATACAATTAAGCTGGGGATTGCCCGAAAACGTTAATAATAATTATAGCTATTTGTTATATGTATCCTATAATCTTAATGGACCATATACCAAAGTTGATAGTATTCCTTATTTTCAAACAAGAAGTTATCTACATACAGGCGTGTCTCCATATAATAGTCAATATTTTTATTATATGAAGTCATGTTCACTAGCTACAAAAGGTAAAAACATCTATTCTGTTACATCAGATACTTTGAAAACAATGTTTTTAGATATGACCGATAAATATGGTATTGATACCCTTTCTTGGAATTCACTATCAAATAAAATAATAAATGGCTCAAATGACTGGTATTACATCTATAGGGAATATCCAATTGGCAATTGGGTAGTCAGAGATTCTATTTCGCTCAACAGTCCTTTATTATTATATTTAGATACGATTGATATATGCGGTGATAGTCTCAATTACAAAATCGAATTGCAAAATAGTTTTGGTTGTTCCTCTTTTTCAAATATTAGAGGCAAATACTTAGCAGATCAAACCAATCCCCATAAGCCAATAATTGATTATGTTACAGTTGATGTCAATAGTGGTCATAACTTAATAAAATGGCAACCCGACCAATCTACTGACACCAAAGGTTATATTATATATAAAAATTTAAATTCAGTCGGTACAGAAATTGGTTCAATTATTGGTAGAGACTCTACTTCTTTTATTCATTGGGAATCTAATCCATCTCTTGATAAAGAAACATACAACATAATTGCTTTTGACAGTTGTAACCATCAAAGTGCGGCAAGTAACGACCATAATTCTATATTTTTATCTATTGCTCCCAACAGGTGTGAATATAGTATAGAATTATCTTGGAATCCATATATTAATATGGAATCTGGTTTAAAAAGTTATATTATATACAAGAAAACAGGGTTTGGACAATTTATTCCATTTGATACTCTTTCCCCTGATTCAACAAAATTTTATGATTATAATATTATTGCCGATTATACTTATACTTATTATGTTAAAGCCATTGATAATACAGGAACAAGAGTGTCTAATTCAAATTGGCAATCGCTAACATTTTCTTATCCTAGAAAACCAAATTTTAACTATTTGAGAAAGGTTACCGTTAAAGGTGATAATAAAATTGAAGTTTACGCTTATATTGATACAACAGCGTATATTTCAGAATATCATTTATATAGAATTGAAAATAATGGCAAAGATACTACGATGATTCAAAATTTATTTCATCTAACTGGTACCAACGTTAGTTTTGTTGATAAATCCGTTTCTACTAATCAGAAAAGTTATCAATATATTATTAAATTGAAAGATGTATGTGGTGATGATGAGTTATTAACCTCCAATCTTAGCTCTTCTATATTTTTAAAAGCAACGATGCAAAGTGGGATGAGGAATCTGCTTACATGGAATAAATACCAAACCTGGGATGGTGAGGTAAATCATTATAATGTATATCGTAAAACCGAAAATGGATGGGATATTTTTCCAATTGCAACCTTGATATCTGATGATTCTGATACAATTAATCATATTGATGATGTATCATCCTTAGTAGATTCTGATGGTCAATTTAGTTATTATGTAGAAGCCATAGAAGGTACTGGCAATACTTATGGTTTTACTGATACAAGTAGCTCAAATATTACTTCTGTTAATCAATACCCTAAGCTTTTTGTTCCTAATGCGTTTGCTCCAGAGGGATATAATAAAATATTCTTACCTATAATGGGTTTTATTCGACCCAACGATTATCTTCTACAAATATATGACCGTTGGGGTGCATTAGTCTTTGAAACCAAAGATAAATATGTAGGATGGGATGGACAATATAAGAATAGCGATGCTCCAAAAGGAGTTTATGTTTATCTTATTAAGCTAAAAAATGCTAACAATGAAATAATTGAAAAACATGGTACCGTAACATTGATACGGTAGAATATTTTTTAATTACTATTTATTTAAAGCTTTAACAGGTTCAAGTCCAGAAACAGTACCTTCTTGAATTGCTTTTAAAACGGCTCCACCACCAGTAAAAATATAATATTTAGGATTGTCAAGCGCTACAATATACAAACCTGGTAACAATCTTTTTAACTCTTGCATTGTATCACCACCACCATAAAGTTTAACTGCATCCAAATTTTCATCAATTAATTGATCTAAAGCGATAGTCCCTTCATTGAAATAAGGCGTTAAACCCATTACCGCATTCACAAAAACCGTCTTAGCTCCATGAAATACTTGCTTTACTGCTTCATCTTCAAATGATTCTTTGGCTATATCAAGTACATAATTCAGTTCTGTTCCTGATTTCAATGATTTAATATCATGAACTCGATGTTTCCCATCAAATTTTCCTTCAATGGTATCCGATTCAACAATATATCTTAGTTCTACAAGCTTATTTGGGTATTGTTTTGAAAACTCAACAAATTCTTTGGCAAAGTTTAAATCTTCTTCAGAAATACCTTGTATTTTTATTCCATACTTTGCACAGATATAGGCATTATAAATTACTCCACCCAGTATTAAAAAGTCGGCTTTTTTTAATAAAGCATTAAGAGAATGAATTTTTGTGTCAAATTTAGACCCAGCAACTACGGCAACAAAAGGTCTGGTAGGCTCAAAAATACGACTTAGGTTTTCTATCTCTTTTTGCATAAGAAAACCAGCATAAGAAGGTAAATATTTTGCAACTTGAACCGTAGAAGCGTGGGCTTGCCACGAACCAAATGCATCATTTACATATATATCTGCTAAACCAGCTAATTGATATGCAAATCGGTCCGCTTCTTCACCTTTTGCTTCTTCACCACTAAACCATCTTGTATTAGGAAGATATATCCCATCAATTTTATCTTCCTTTAATTCACGGATTAAATGATTTATTGATGTTTCAATACCAATATAGCCTTTCTTTTCGTATTGATGAAATTCTGGAATCTTAAACTTTATATGCAATTTACTTTGTAAATAATCTACAATAGGTTGTACTGAAGTATTTGCATTAATACTTATTTCATTTGTTTTTTTATCAAAAGGTCTTCCAACGTGTGTCATTAGTATTATTTTGCCACCTTTCGCATTTATATAATACAGTGTACCCAAAGTGGCATCAATTCTATAAGGGTCATAAATAATACCCTTTTTTACTACATTATGGTCAACCCTGACCAATACTATTTTGCCTTTTAAATCAGCTTGTTGAATGAGCGGAAAATTAAATGAATGTTCCATTTTATTAATTTTTTAATGTTTGAATTATACAAACTTACATATATTTATTTTAAAAATATCTATTTAATATTTTTATTCACTAATGTCCGATTAAATTTCACATTTTAATAATGTCGTACCTACGGCACTTTGCTGAT
>Ga0066631_10000475_pt1 | contig 13092 bp, 10 predicted proteins | sample CryGeyCG2014_300_FD_59502 | JGI IMG/M metagenome (GOLD analysis project Ga0066631, IMG submission 59502) | Groundwater microbial communities from aquifer - Crystal Geyser CG02_land_8/20/14_3.00 | ecosystem: Environmental > Aquatic > Deep subsurface > Groundwater | place: USA: Utah: Grand County... | reverse complement strand
AAATTTCACACATTTCTTTCTCTCTGTCATTAAAAAGATAACATCTTATCAACATTCTATATTAATAGTCATACTAGAAAGGTACCCGCTTGTTAACCATCCTGTTTTTCTTTTTTTCTTACTATTTTCCGTTTCCGTTTCTATATTTTTGTTTACTATTAATAAAATTTTTGATGTTTTCGTAAGATCAAAAACTAACCTTCAAAAATACTTTTTTTTATGTTGCATACTGCTAATAACATCCTGGATTTCTTTAACAGGTATCCAAATATTAAGCACACCTGTCTTTTTATCCGAGCTTTTAATACCCCTCCTATGTCTTTTGGTTTTTATAGCATTTTATTCCGTATACTTTTTTATGAGCAAAGCAGGAATGGCCAAGAAATGCACTGTATTAAGTTTGTTTTCGTTTATTGTTTTCATAGTCTTTTTTAATTTATACGAGCCGCTTGATGTTTCGTCTAACATCATAAGTAAAGGAAATTCTTTGCATTTCATTTTTATTTTAATCGTCTTGGGTTTAGCCATAATTTTAATTTACAGTGTTTTATATATAGCCTTATTTTGGTTTTATACCCGACGGCGCATAAAATTTCATTTAAAATTGATTGCCTTGCTTTCCGTGGTACTTATTACCTGTATTGCTATTTTTGGATTTGATTGGGCTGCTAAAAAATCGACTACTGGTTATAGAAAAATATCTTCCAGCGTCAAAAACGATGTGAATATACTGTTGATCGTAATAGATTGTTTAAGGGCCGACCATCTTGGGTGTTACGGTTATGAAAGGCAGACAAGCCCCAACATAGATTCTATCGCAAAAGAGGGAATCTTATTTAAAAATTGTTACGCCCAGGCATCTTGGACTAGACCTTCGGTCGCTTCGTTGTTGACTTCACTGTATCCCGGCGTACATATGGCTGTTTATGACAATAGTATTCTGCCCGATGAAGTGATTACGCTTCCTGAGATACTAAAAAAAGAGGGATATGTAACATACGGGTATGTAGCTACGCCAGTACTTAAAAAAATATTTAATTTTGATCAGGGTTTTGACTTTTTTGATGATTATAGAATGAGAGACAAGATACATCACGTTATCTTGCAAAATTTATCTTTTATGCAAAAGGTGACCGGCAAGAGTTTCACCTGGCTTGATAGAAAGAACGCAAAAGCCGACAATGACAGGATAATAGGGTGGCTTGAGAAATATAAAGATCAGAACTTTTTTATGTTCATACACTGCATGGAACCGCACTGGCCGTTTTCACTTCCACGGCCTTATAGAAATTTGTTTTCCTATGATTCAAACAGCGATGAGGAGGATTATGTCGCATTATATGACGCTGAGATACATTTTGCAGATACTTATATAGGCGAACTTTTAAAAAAACTTAAAACGTTGGGGATCTATAATAAAACCTTGATTATAATCACTGCAGACCATGGCCAGTCTCTTGGAGAACATAACAATTGGAGACACGGACAAACTATATATCAAGAAGTGCTAAGCATACCTTTGATTATAAAATATGGCAAAGCCCATCCTAAAGGAAAGGTTATCAGCCAATGGGTAAGAAGCATTGATATCATGCCCACAATATTAGATTTTCTAAATGTACCCTGCAAATCATATTTAGACGGGGTAAGCTTTTTACAATTGATGGAAAACGAGATCGATACCGAACTCTTTGAATACGGGTTTATTGATGAAGATTTTGACAGGAGTAGATTTGTGCTTAAGGGTATAATAAAAAATGACGGATGGAAGTATATTTACACCATAAAATCAGAGTGCAGAGATATAAAAAATAGTGGCCGTGAAGAGCTGTACAATCTGACAAGCGACCCGTACGAATTGAATAATTTAGTTTCTGCAGAACCTGGGATCTTAAAATTTATGCAGGAAAAACTTGATTTTTATAAAAACCATTGTGAAAAGGTAAGACTTAATGTTTTTAAAGAAACTCGGGGCCAGGCACTAATGCAACAACTTAAAGCGTTGAAATATGTCCAATAGAGACGCACCACTTTTTTAAATAATTACGATCTATGAAGAAAATATTAACAATTTCGTACTGCGGTGATGGAGTAGGCAGCATAAGAATAGCCAAATTCTTGAAATATCTAGCTAGGGCTGATTTCTCGGTACGCATAATCAGTGCCAATGAAAAAAATATGAGCAGCGTGGCCCCACAAGGCTGGTCTAAGACTCCAAAATGAAATTTCTCTTTGGTAATATATGGTATTCCATTTTATCTTGGATTTTAACAATGGACAAAAACTGAACCATTTTGTTTTGACTAGTAAATTGGATTACTGTAAATCCCTCCTTTGAAATCGCCCAATCTAGCACATAAAGATAACAAGGGATTACTCATACAGCGAACCGTATCCCTGTAGCCCGCGCCGTATTTAGGAAGCCCCTGCCCATTTTTCTCGCTAATTACGCTTAGCCAAAAGTGCTGATTTTGAATTAACCATTTCCAAACACCACACCTCTTTTTTACGCCAAAACCACAGCTTGATAGTAGATATAACAGTGAAGATGGCGAAAAAAAGTTGATGTGCGTCAGCGGGTTTTGTAGATTTTTAAACTTACTAGGAAAGCATTCAAATGGTATTTCAATATATAAAATTCCATTTGGAACAAGGTGGCTTGCTAACTTCTGCAATATTTTTACAGGATCAGCTACATGTTCGAGAACGTGACAACACAAAATTATATCAAATTTTATCTCTTGTGTAATTTCATCTGCCGTCTGGCATAAATATTTAACATCTCCCTGAAGATGGGGCTTCTCATAGTCCACTATATAACATAGGTTATTTTTTGCAAATAAGCGCAGATTATAACCGCCTCCGCCCCCAAAATCGAGTATTCGAAATCCAGCGACTTTCTTGTTTTTGTATTTTGTTATGGTATTATAAATAATTTCTGAACGCCTTTTTAAACTTCGCACAGATAGTAACGATAATCTTGCCTGCACCAACCCAAGCTGCCTGATGGCATCATATTTAAGCTCCATTTCCCTGTCTTCAAAGCGTGGATTAAGAAAGACAAACCCGCAATTTTTGCATATTATGAATGCAAAACAAGCTGATTTGGTTCCTTTCAGCATATAATCAAATAATATCCTTAACCGTTCATAATTTATATCGAGCAGATTTGACTGAATGCCATTACCAGGGTATAAAAAAGTCTTTTTGTATAAGCATTTTATATTGCTATTTCCGCAAACCGGGCAGCTTTCCACTATCTTCATACATTATTCTCCTTTTTTTCAAACCCTAGGAAATTAATGTGAATATATAGCTTTCACCTTCTCGCGCTCCTTTGATGCTGGATATCATTATACACAAGCCTATTTTTTTAAACAACCATTTTTGTGTGTTTTTGCGAATAGAGAAATCCGTTAAGATTGCTTTGCATCATTGCTATGTATGCTACAGAAAATGTGCTATAATAACTCCGAAAGTTTCATATTTCACATTAGACTTTACTAAAAAATGATACTTTGATTTTATGCCGCGTGGGCATATCGGAAAGCCAATGCGGGAGGGTTAGAGATGCTTGATAAAAGAAAAATAAGTTAAGATTATGCATTTTGAGAGACGAAACAAAAATAGAAACTTAGACAATTATCCCCGTCAATTAAAAGAGACTGTGGAAAAAAGCTTATACTATAGTCTTTCATTCCATACCATGCACACACAAATTCTTGCAACCGTTCTAAAAAGAATGGGAAACATACATGGCAAGAAAGTGGTATTCGTAGGGGGTGGCGAAGGCAACGAAATATTATATATAAAAAACAACTCTAAGGATTTCTATGCAGTAAATTTGGATATCAATCTCAAGAGGTTGCGAATTTGTAAATATTATTTTAGGGATATAAATATTCAGTGCACCCCCGTATTGGGCGACGGAATGTCCTTGCCGTTTAAAAATTCTATTTTTGATATAGTATTTTTAATCAATTCTGCACATCATATGGATAGCATGGAACTTTGTTTAAGAGAATCGTTAAGAATTGGAAAAATCGTGTGCATTGTTGACAGAAGAAAATGCTTTATTTCAAAAATTGGCAGACGCCTAGGATTAATCAAGCCGGATTACGATGGTTACTATACGAATGAGATAGATGTAAAATGGTTTTTTAAATTTATCAAAGATTCATCGAACGTAAAATTAGTTTATCTAAAATACCATTTTTTCCTTCTTCTTTATGTGAACAAAACAATACACGATTTGATAAACAGGTATCGTCCGCTGTGTTATGTATATATCTTATTAGTTAAAATTCTAAACCTATTCTTCGGCTTTCTTGGCAACGGTATTATTGTTGTCTTAAGTAAGTCTGTTTAATATAGAGACACATAAAAGAAAAGGGTCTTGATAAATAATAAGACCGCTGATATGATATTTTTTTATCGAAAAGCTTTTTTAGTTTCTATAATATTGGTATAATATATCTGATGAAAAAAGTCTTGGTAATATCATACTATTTTCCACCGTTTCGCAATACTTCTTGGATTCTTAGGGTTGCAAAGTTTGTTAAATATCTACCCTCATTTAATTGGAATCCTATAGTTTTTACAGCTAAAACTATTTATTCTAAAAGCAAAGATTTTTATTTTTTTAATGATGTTCCAAAATCAATAAAAATATATCGTTTTTTAGATTTTGATCCTGCTGCCCTTATACCTCCATGGATAAGTTTTAAAATAAGGCAAACAATTAAAACTTCAGAATACCATAAATTATTTTGGACTCCTTTCGCCGTAAGTCATGGTTGCGATATTATAGACAAGGAGGGCATTGATATTATATATGCAACGGGAAAACCATATGTAAATTTTATAGTTGCAAGTAAAATTAAGGATATAACAGGACTACCTATTGTGTTGGACTTCCGCGATCCGTGGAGCCTGAATCCTTATGAAATCCGGAACTGCGCTAAGTATCGTGTTAAGGCAGGAGTTATAGAAGAAAAAATATTAAGAAAAGCTGATTTTATGATTTGTACTTCTTCGTTGACAAAGGAGAAATATTTAAATTTATACGGTTTTCTGAAAGATAAAATAGAGGTTATACCTAATGGTTATGACGATGAGGATTTTATTAATGCCTGGAAGCAAAATGATAAATTCTATTCAAAAAAAATGCTTATAACATATACCGGCAGTTTTTATATGAGTCGTACGCCTTCGTATTTTCTAAAAGGATTAAGTGCAATGTTAAAAGAAAATCCAGAGATAAGCAAACATATCTTAGTAAGATTTATAGGTGAAGTGGAATTGAGATCTTTCGATAGGTTGATTAAAGAATTAGAACTTGAGAGCATTGTTTGTCATATGGGACTCATTCCTCACAGAAAATGCATAGAAGAAATTATAAAATCAGATGTACTGTTGCTTATAACATCTTCTCTGCGGGATGAAGAAATGTTTATATCATCTAAAGCCTATGAATACATTGCTTCTGGAAAAACTATTCTGGCCTTAGTACCCCTTCAGAGCGAACTTGCTTCGTTAACAAAAGAATGTGGCGCGGGGATTGTAGTACAGCCCGATGATATAGTTGAAATTAAGATGGCTTTACTAAGTATTTACCAAAAATGGAAATCGGGCAACATGACTGCATGCAACAATTTAGAAACAACCAAGCAATTTCAAAGGAAAGAATTGACGGGAAAGTTATCTCAAATCTTTAATAATTTATTAAACAAATGATAGTTTCTTTAAAACAAATTCCTGATGGGTGCAAATATCTTAAAATATCTATCCAAAAAACTGTTGCTATACCAATGTGGGCAGATTTTTGTACATAAACAGTGACGAAAGTATTCACCATCCAAAGAGGCTATCGTTTCCCTTCTGAATTCTTGATATCGACTTTGTCCCCAAATTAAAGAAAGCGGCGTTTCCTTAAAATTACCCATTTCAAGGTCTAAGCATCCACAGCATGGGTTCACCTCTCCGGTAACTTTTAGTCGAGTATATAACCAACCAAAGTAACATCTCTTGGGTATGAAAGATTTTTTTAATTCTTTTCTGAAATAGTAAAAATTAGTCCTAACTCTATTTTTATAACATGAAAGGTCCCACATTCTAAGCAATTCTTTTTTCTGAGATTCGGTAAGTTCTAATCCTTTAGCTACCTCGTTTTTAAAACTACCGGTAACAACATATTTAAAAACTACATAGTTTATATTCATATCATAAGCGAAAGAAAGCATTTCGCCTATACTGCTATAATTATAGGCGCCAATCACATTAACAACCCTAATTTCCGGTTTCTTTCTTTTAAGATTCTTTTTTAATTCATTTAGATAATATAACCAATCTCTTATTCTATGGAAAGTATCTTGGTTTTCCTGGGGATGCATTTGTTGGTATTCTTTTGCCGTTCCTGCCCATAGACTTAAATCGATAGTATCTAATCCAACATTAAAAAGTTCCTTTATTATTTTTCTATTTATCAAAATCCCATTCGTTCTCACTATGCAGCTTATATTAGAACTTTTTATTAACCGTACAATCTCCAATATGTCGGGATGCATAAAAGGCTCTCCATTGCCGCACAGAGTAACTATTCTTACATCCAATTTTTGAAATTCTGGAATGAGCTTTTTTATGTCTTCTAAAGACAGCCTTATTTTTTGCCAATCTTTATCATATTCTTTTTCTAAACCCAACGGTGAATAATTCATGCAATATATACATTGGGCATTGCAGGCGTTAGTAAGATCTAACTGAATTGAATAAGGCCCCGTATAAGGACCTCTACCAGCGAGAAGTCCGTATATGAGTTTAGGAAATTTATATATGCTCATCGGACAAAGTAAATCTGTTTGCAAGCTTTTTAATATTGCTGCAGACGGTCTCTATGGTGGATTTTTTAATATTATCATAAAATGGAAGGCAAAGAATGTTATTGGAGATATCTTCGGTGTTTTTAAGGTTTTCTTTATTAAAGATATGCTTATAGCACCTAAATTTATGAATAGGCGGATGAAAATATTTTCTGGTATAAATGTGTTTTCGCTTCAAAATATCAAAAAGCCTGTCGCGAGAACATCCGAACTGTTTTTTATTGATTACAATAGGTATATACTGAAAGTTGGACTCGGCACATTCTGTAATCTCTTGGAAATGTATTCCTGGGATTTTTTTGAGCAAATCAAAATAGTATTGCGCTAATTTGATGCGGCCAGAAAGCTTTACTTTAAAATTCTTAAGCCCCTCCAACCCTATCATTGCGCCATAAGGACTAATCTTAGCATTAAGCCCTACAATAATACAGTTCCCGTCACCCCTGTTGCCTTGGGTTCTGACGTATTTTAATTTCTCGTAAAGCTTTTTACTATTAGTTACTACGGCGCCCCCCTCCCCTACGGGGAGTAGTTTTGTAGCATGAAAGCTAAAAACTTCTAAATCTCCAAATCTTCCTATGAGTTTATTTTTATACGTCGATCCTAGGGCATGGGCAGAATCAAAAATTAATTTGAGATTATACTGTTTAGCGATATCTTGCAATTGTTCTATCTGACAGGGATTACCAAACATATGTGCAGCTAAAATTGCAGTAGTTCTGGAATTAACGGCCTTTTTAACTTTTTTAGGCTCTAAATTAAAAGTTTTAGGATCGATATCTACAAAATTTGGACGTATACCGTTCCATGTTAGGGCATGGGCTGTGGCAGAAAAAGAAAAACTAGGTAGGATAACATTTCCTTTTAAATCCAAAACGCGAAGTGCAATTATTAAGCCCAGCGTTCCATTGCAGACACTTACACAATATTTTACTCCTAAAAATTTAGAAAGTCTTTCTTCAAATTCCAAGATTGCATTAGTCTGTTCATTATAAGTACCTTCTTTAAAATATGCTCTAAAATTTTTACATAAAGCTTGGGGCTTAGGATAAAAAGGCTTAATAAACGGTATGCTTTTCTCTTTTATAACCCTCGCGGATTTCATGGATTTATAATCTATATGCTGACGATATTAACATATTTTTATGGGAATTCCTATTGTCTCTAAAAAATATAATATTATTGCTAATAATACTGAAATCCCACAGTAAAGATAAAAAAGATATAGATAAAAAATGCTAATCGTTGCAAAGAAAATTCCTCTTTTGATAATAAAAAATTTTATCACACCATAATTTAAGAATAATATTGAAGCACAAAAAATAGATGCTATTTTTAAAAATAAAATATTACGAAGGGATAAAAACAAAAATAAAACAGCGGTTCCTGCTAAAATGGTACTTATATATTCAACCCAATTGATATTTAATTTTGGTGTTAAATCCTTTTTCTTTAAGATTATTTTCATCCAAGGCAAGGCCCTATCCAATATATCGGTCTTAAACCATTCAAAAAAACTAAGTTTCCGTAAGTGCTTGACTTGTATATGGTTAGCATTATATATCTTATACTGTCCTTTCGATATTCTATATCCTAACTCTATATCATTAACAGAATTAAGCCTGTTAAAAAAATTTGTATCAAATTTTCCCAATTTCATAAATATTTCTTTTTTTATCGCTCCGCATCCGGTCCAAAATGAGGTTACATATTCTGGTTCCCTTTGGTGAATATAATGGTGATATAAAAACTTAAACTGTGATGTAAAATTTTTTGCACCGGGTAAATCATCATAAGAGCCAATTAATGCAGAAATTTCGGGATGGTTTAAAAACACATCTTTTACCTTTTGCAGGGTATCAGGATAAATAATAATATCCGGATCTATAAAAAGCAATATCTCGCCTTGCGCAATTTCTGAGCCGGCATTTCTCGCAAAGGCAGAACCACTCCTTTTTAAAAGCCTGCGGTATGTAATTGAATAATCCTTTGTAATTTCTGAAGGATCATTATTTGAAGAGTCGTCTACTATAATAACTTCGAAATTTTTATATGACGAGTTAAATATAGCGGCAAGATATTGCTTTAACGTTCCGCTGCTATTATAAATAGGCGTAATAATTGAGATTTCACACTTGTTTAACATAGTCTTTAATATAATGGTATGGCATTAAAATTTCCATGCCTTTTACGGGTTTTAATTCTGAGTCACCATATAATTTAAAATAATTTCTCCAAATCCCTGGGCATATTAAGTTAAACTTGCAAAATCGGCATCTAAATGGTTTTACTTTATTTACAAATTCTTGAAAATATATAAATGAATCGTGTTTGATTTCGTTAAAATTTCTTCGAAACATATTTCTCACATCCATAAAAAGAAAAAAGCCTAGTGGTGTTAAAATATTAATTAACATACTGCCTTTTCTTATTTTGGCCCTTAGAAAAAAATCCCATTCAAAGCGTAAGTAATTCGCCTGCAAAAGGTTTATAACATGTTTTTCGTGTCCTTCCATAAAACAATATGGAATATCCTTAATAAAAATAAATTTTATTTTGTCTTTAAATTGCTCGAGTACTTCATTCAAATATGGTGAAGCTTTCGAATATTTCACTATTAATTTATTATCTAAATTTTTAGCATCCAAGATTGGATTGCATAGTATTAAATTCCAATTAAGTATTTTGAATTTGGATAATACATTTCCGATATCTTTAATATACAAATAATTATAGTTTGTAATTACTGTATTTACCCTTATGTCTACTTTATAAGCGGCAACGCTCTTCATTGCCATAATAATATTATTAAAGGCGCCGCCTACGCCGACAAGTTTATCGTGGCTTTTTTCATCGTACCCGTGAAGAGAAAACAATACGTCATTAATCCCCGATTCGGCCATCTTCTTTACAAAAGTTTCATTTGCTAGCAATAACCCATTTGTTATAAGTGAAACATTATTTATTTTTAAAGTGCTTTTAACATATTTAAGTATTTCAAAAAAGTCGGGCCTGATTGTTGGCTCACCTCCTGTCAAATCAATGGTGTCAACATTGTATCGATTCAGATAGTTTACATTTTTTCTTATATCTTCATATGTTTGGGGCCCAGAATTCAAACTATCCTTATAATAACAAAATATGCATTTTGTATTGCAAGCATTGCCTAAGTTTAAATCAATACGTTTTGTCAGTTCCATGGATTTTATTACCTAAAAAATTCGGTTTTTTTTCGTATGATAACCTCAAATTCAAGGCAGTAAAGGCACCTGTTAATATTAAAAATGGAATTTCCATCATACTAATTTTTCTACGTCGACATTTTTCACAAAGCGAAATTTTTTTATTATTTTTTAGATGGGCCCCCCTTAACCCTGCATATTTTTCGTTATTCCATATTTCTCTAATAGAATTATTAGTTACGTCGCCTAAAATATATTCCCCATCATAATCAAAACAGCACGGGACCACTCTCCCATCCCATAAAATATGAAATTGCCGCCAAAGCCAGTCACACGGGAAAACCTGGTTTCTTTTACATTCGATAGGTTTTCCAAATTTTTTGATTGATTCATCATTACTATTCCAATCTACAAAAGGCTTAAACCTTACATCAATTCCTTTCCTCTTCCAATAACTAATAGTCTCTTCCCACTTTTTATTATTAGCTTCAATCGATAATATTGAAATGGTTGTTAAGACTGCTCTTTTATTGATAGCCAGAAACCTATCTATATTTTCTATTGTCTGCTCAAATCTGAAAGTGCAAGATGGGTCGATATCTTTGTATATCGGCTCTTCGACAGCATTCAATGATATTTGCAAATGATCCAAGCCGCTACTAATTATATTTCGCGACTCCTCATCATTAAGAAGAGTGCCATTTGTAAATAGGGAACAAAACAATTTTTTCTGTTTACAATAAGAAATCATTTTATATATATCCTTATGCAATAAGGATTCCCCTAAAAAGAAAGGAAAAACCAATTCTGATAAATATATTTGGTCTATTATTTCTTTAAATAACTCAAACTCCATATACCCTACCGGCCTGGTCATATTTTTATGGACACAAACCAGACAATTTTTATTACAATCATTTGTTGTTTCTATAATAAAAATATTGGGGAGTCCTTTAATTATGCTTTTTTTTGTTAAATATGCATAAAATAAATTGAATCTGTTATATACATTCTGGAATTTAAAATTTTTATGGATAGTGGCCATAAATAAGCTATCGCTCTTTTTTGTCCATAACAATTATAAATCTTATGGGAGATATATCCTCATAAGAAAATTTTCTAAATTTTCTATCGAAAAAATTATATACTTCCCTAGTGTCGGCGACTTTCGCGCATTCGTCAATTTTCAAAGAAATAGCTTTAAACCCATGCCTTTCTGCCAATAATGTATATTCTTTTAATATTTTTCTATTTGGGGCTCCTTTGTTTGAGAACATAGCATTAAAGAGAGTGTCCGAAAATACGAAATGCGAAAAATCGTTTTTTGTGTATCTTCTTATAGCATAATGAGTACCAGCATCTATCCTATGGATACACAAACCGTCACTTTTCAATAGTTTCTTCATGTTATAAAAAGCGCCTTCTAAATCTTTTACATGTTCAAGTGTATTATAGGAAACTATTAAATTAAAAAAGTTTTCTGGTAATTTGCTGCAGATATCTTTATTTTCTATGCATAAGTTTGGAAAATAGTTAATGGGGCCGCAGTTTAAATCTGCAAGATTTTTGGTGCCCATCTCATTTAATATTATTTCCATATCGTTTTGCGCTTCCTTGGGAAGTTGATTTTCAATTTTTTCATAAATTGAAATTTCCTTTCTTTGAAATTTAACTTCTCCAAATCTATCTATTGCCACAACTTTATTTGCCCCTGCAGTTGCAAATAAAAGCGGTACCCCCAAGTGCGAACCCGGGCCTATTACTAATATATTTTTCTCTCGGAGTATAAAATTCGCACCAGCAACTTCTTTTATTACTTTCGCATAAGTGTCATAAGTTCTATTTGCCAATCTAGATAAATAACCTTCGGAAAACAATTCCTCGCCCGTTGTCATTGATAACCCTATTTTTTGCTTGATCAACCTTAAAAAGCTGAATTTTAATACAAAATTTTTAAGAATCTCGCAAATTATGGCCATTTTTGGCATAAAGACAAAATGTGGTCTTTTGTATATATGGTAATTAATATTGTAGTATAAAAATCCAATAGCGGCACAGGCTTGCGAGAAAATAAAAATAATAAAAAAAATAGATCTCTTTATTGGATCCCTGTCTATGCAAACGTTTCTTACCATTCCTATGTATTGACTAAAACTACCAACTGCTAATTTTTTATTTTTTCCATAAAAATGTGCTGCACTTTTACCGTAAGTAACGTGCTGCTTAAAAAATTTGATCAAGTTTAGCTCGCAGTTATTATAAGCTACTATATCATCATCAAAATATATCTTATGCCCTCTTTCTTTCAATTTCAAACACAAGTCTCTGTCTTCGGCCCCAGCCCATATAAATTTTTCATCAAAACCTTTTATTTCTAAAAAATCATTCTTTTTGAAAGAAGAGTTGCAGCTTACAATATATTCAACTTCCATGTTTTTTTCTTTTGAGCATGAAACCAAAAAATCTCCAAATCTTTGGCTAAATTCAGAGAAGTCATTTTTTACAATATTAATTATCTTCCCTCCCACACCACTTGCTTCTGGATTCACATAATAAAATTTCTTAACCGAACTAAGCCAATTCTCGGTCACGGTGCAATCATCATCTATAAAAATTATATATTCCCCTTTGGACAATTCTGCGCCTTTATTTCTAGCTGCTGCCGGACCTTTGTTCTTTTGACTATAATATACGAATTGGTTAAACTTCTCCTTAAAATATATCACTATCTCTTCCGTGTCGTCTGAAGATCCATCATCTACTACTATTATTTCGACATCACTCAATTTGTCGTTGAGCTGCAAAATAGAAGACAGACATTTTCTGAGACTAGCATAACGATTAAATGTAGGAATAATTAGTGAATATTTAATAACTTCTATGTTCATGATTTTCTATATAAATCGAATATGCACCGGCGCGCATATTTAGTGTTATGAAAAATGGGGCTTACAAAAATAATACCATTATCTCTGTGTTTGTAAGATTATAATACTACCGTGGTGGAAGTAAGTCAATTTAAAAGGTGCAAC
>Ga0066631_10000473_pt1 | contig 13106 bp, 11 predicted proteins | sample CryGeyCG2014_300_FD_59502 | JGI IMG/M metagenome (GOLD analysis project Ga0066631, IMG submission 59502) | Groundwater microbial communities from aquifer - Crystal Geyser CG02_land_8/20/14_3.00 | ecosystem: Environmental > Aquatic > Deep subsurface > Groundwater | place: USA: Utah: Grand County... | reverse complement strand
TTATAGGATTCTTTTATTATAACATTTAGTAATATGGGAGAAATAAAATATTATACTAAAGAAGGTTTACAAAAACTAAAAGATGAACTTCATCAATTGGTTAATTTTGAAAGACCTTTAATATCTCAACAAATTGCAGAAGCAAGAGATAAAGGCGATTTGTCAGAAAATGCTGAATACGATGCAGCAAAAAATGCACAAGGAATGCTTGAAATGAAAATTTCTAAACTTGAAGAAATTGTTACTAATGCTCGTATTATTGATGAATCAAAACTCGATTCCTCTAAGGTGCTAATTTTATCAACTGTTAAAATTAAGAATCTTAAAACCAATACATTTATGACTTATACTTTGGTTCCTGAAAATGAGGCGGATATTAAATTAGGAAAACTCTCCATAAGTTCACCTATTGCAAAGGGCCTTTTAGGAAAATCTGTAGGTGATAAAGTGCAAATTCAGGTTCCATCTGGCATTATTTCTTTTCAAATTAGTGAAATCATCAGATAACTTAATAACTATTTTATGGCAAGCATATTCACAAAAATAATTAATAAAGAAATTCCTTCGTACAAAATTGCTGAAGACAATGATTATTATGCTTTTCTTGATATAAGTCCTTTAGCCGAAGGGCATACTTTGGTAATTCCAAAAAAAGAAATAGATAATATTTTTGAGTTGGATGATGATGATTATAAAGGATTGTTTTTGTTTGCTAAAAAAATTGCAAAAGCGATAGAACAAGTTATTCCATGTAAAAAAGTTGGAATTGCTGTGATAGGGTTGGAAGTCGCCCATGCACATATTCATCTTGTGCCTATTAATACTGTATTTGATATTGATTTTAAAAAATCAAAACTTAAATTAACCGAACTACAGTTTCAAGAAATTGCTGATAAAATAAAAAATGCTATTCTTTAAATCAGTTAGATTAATTTAAAGATGGATTATGTGGCGGATTTGCCCAAATTGCATAATCATTCCCCATTTTTTTTAATATATCACTCCATAAATTTTCAGGTTTTGGAGTAATTACGTTTTCAATGTTAGAATTTATCACTATCCAAGATTTTTTTTTAAGCTCATTGTTTAATTGGTTGACGCTCCAACTCGAATATCCTATGTAAAAGCAAATATCTTTTGAGTTTATCTTTTTGCTAGCAATCATTTCAAATATTACTTCTACATTATCTGACCAATACAGCGTATTAATAATTTTTTTGCTTTTAGGAATTAGTTTTCCAAGAGAATGTATGGCAAAAATAGTATCTGTTTTTACGGGACCACCTAAATAAATTTTAGGTTCAAAATCGGCAAATTCCTTTAGCATATCATAAGCTTTTACTTCTATGGGCTTATTTATAATAAAACCAAATGAACCATTCTCATCATGCTTTGCAATTAGCACTACTGATTTTTCAAAATAAAAATCATTTAAGAAAGGTTCGGAAATTAATAATTTCCCTTGAGCCGGTTTGATATTATTTGGTTTCATCTCAAAATTCTTTATAAAAGTAATGTTTTTCATAATTCCTTTCTAAATAATTAACACAATTTTATAATTTTGATGTTTTATACTAGTTTTGATTAAATCAAAAACAATACCATTGTAATAAAAATAATGAAAGTATCGAACCAAATGAAATTTATTGAGCTAAGAAAAAAATATCCTTTTTTTTCTTATGAAGACTTTAATTTACAAATAACAGATAAAGAATTAGTTATAACCTATATTTTTAATATTTCTGATAAGTTTTTATTTCAACCAAAAATAAGAATACCTTTTCACGATATTTTTAAAAAGGAACTTTTGTCAGAGATTAAAATGAAAAGCATAGTGTTTCAAATTGGGATGGTTGAATTAATTAGCTATTGGAAGACAACTTGCTCAGAAAGAGTGATTATAAAGCCTTATCTCCTACATAAAAATCAAATAGTATTTTGGAAAAAGCTTTATTATAATGGTCTTGGTGAGTTTTTTTACCTCAATTCAATCAATACAGATATGACTTCTTTTATGGCTATAGAATGTCAAAGTACGCAGGTCCTTAAAAAAGAAAAATATGAATTGCTCAACTCCAATATAATTCCTGTTGGAGGTGGAAAAGACTCGGTTGTTACGATGGAATTACTTAATAAAGGGTTTAGTGATAATTTATGTTTAATTGTTAATCCAAGAAAAGCAAGTTTAGATACTGCCAACAATGCTGAATATAAAGAAAATGAAATTGTCAAAGTTTATAGAACATTAGATACAAAACTTCTTGCGTTGAACGAACAAGGTTTTTTAAATGGACACACTCCTTTTTCGGCTTTATTGGCATTTATTTCAGTATTAATAGCTGCAATGGCTGGTAGAAGAAATATTGCATTATCTAACGAATCAAGCGCCAATGAAGTAACTGTGGAAGGTAGCGATGTAAACCATCAATATTCCAAGTCTTATGAATTTGAACGCAATTTTAGGGCATATATTAAAGAATTTGTTGCTGATGATTTTAATTACTTCAGTTTTTTAAGACCTTTGAGCGAATTACAAATAGCAAAGTTATTTTCTGTTTTCAAACATCAATATGCTGACTTTAAAAGCTGCAATGTGGGTAGTAAAACCGATGTTTGGTGTTGTAAATGCCCAAAATGTCTGTTTACCTTTATAGTGCTTTCTGCTTTTATTCCAATCAATGACTTAATTGGAATTTTTGGCAAAAATCTTTTTGAAGATAATGAATTGCAATTTTACTTTGACCAATTGATTGGAAAGGAAAGCATTAAACCATTTGAATGTGTAGGAACAGTTGATGAAGTGAACAGTGCTCTTTGCTTAACTTTAAATAAATATTATTCTAATAATAATGTTTTGCCCTGCCTATTGCAATATTATAAAACCACAAGTAATTATCAGCAATATAAAGGAGTTAATGAAAAAGTTTTGCTAAAGCAATTTGATAATGAACATTTTTTGCAAGATGAATTTTTACACATTTTAAAAATGAATATGTAAATGAGGGACTATCTTTATCAATTAATTAATAAAAAAACAGTTTTATTGCTTGGCTTTGGTAGGGAAGGGGAGTCGACTTATAAAATAATTAGAAAGTACTTTCCTGATTTTCTTATCACCATTGCCGATAAAGATGAAAACAAGATCAACAAATCGGATGTGCTTAAAAGGGATGAATTAGTAAACTTAATAGTAGGAGAAGATTATCTAAAAAATATTAACAAATTTGATGTAATAATAAAAACGCCCGGAATTTCGCTAAATAATCTTAAAATAGTTGTTAATCCTAACAATATCACTTCACAAACTAATATATTTTTGAATGTATATAGCAAACAGGTAATAGGAATTACTGGAACTAAAGGAAAAAGTACCACCTCCAGTTTAATTTTTAATATTATACACGCTTATACTAACAATAGCTTACTGGTTGGAAATATTGGAATTCCTCCTTTTGATATGATTGATATGATTGATAATGATACAATAATTGTTTGCGAAATGTCATCGCACCAATTGGAATATTTATCAAAATCACCTCATATTGCTATTCTCCTTAATTTATTTCAAGAACATCTTGACCATTACAAAGATTATAAGGATTATCAGCTTTCAAAATTTAATATTACCAAGTATCAAAACGAAAAGGATTATTTTATCTTTTACAAAGACGACAAACTCATAAATTCATTAATAAACGCACATCAAAGCAAGTGTAATCAATTAGCGTATTCGCTTAACAATAAAGTTGAAAATGGTGCTTTTGAGTTTGATAATAAAATTTGGTTTGTTTGTAACAACATTCCTTCGATGGCTTATGATGTTAGCGACAAACGCTATTTGAAAGGAGACCACAATTTATTAAATATAATGGCTGCTATTATTGCTTGTAAATTAAAACAAATTCCAGAAGAATACATTCAAAAAGGCATTAACGATTTCAAGGGTTTGGAACATAGGATTGAATTTGTAGGTAAATTTAATGGTATTGATTATTATAACGATTCTATTGCAACCATTCCAGAGGCGACAATAGAAGCAGTTAAAACTTTAAAAAATGTTAATACAATCATTTTAGGAGGATTTGACCGTGGTATTGATTATAGTGACTTAGCGGTTTTTCTTATTAATTCTGAAATTGAACATTTGCTTTTTATCGAAAAAGCTGGACTTAGGATATTATTGGAAATTAAAAAACTTAATAGGAAGAAGGTTCAGCAGTTTTATATTGTGAACACATTAGCAGAAGCAATTAGTATTGCACAAAGTAAAACGAAAAAGAATAAAACTTGTTTGTTGTCTCCTGCTGCAGCAAGTTATGGGATGTTTATAAACTTTGAAGAAAGAGGAACGGTTTTTAAACAATTGGTTAGAGGCATTGAAAATAAAGAACAATAAAAAACAAAAAGGAAATTGAAGTTCTTCAATTTCCTTTTTTTTAGTTTTAAACAATAATTATCTTTCTACGATTATTTATTAGCTTAACTTTTTTTAATTAAAGAAACTCTTATAATTATTATCTTTAGATTTATTGTCGGCTTCATTTGAAGTTGGTTGATCTGCTGACATTGTTTTTGCTTCATCTGCAGTAGGAATCTCTTTGGTTTTATTATCAGCCATTAAGAAAGAGATGCCCTCATTTTCCATTTTTTCTAACAATTGCAATCCTTTTTGTTCATAAACGCCATTTTGCAGGTCAATGCTGTCAATAAATGTAGATGAAACTTCCATAAATCTTTCCATTTCGCCAACCTTATTGCTTATGTCGTCAACTATGTTTTCCATAGCCATATCGAACATCATTTTTTTATCTGGGTCTCCATTAATAATAGACATAGCTCTTTTCATTGCGGAATAACCTGCCTGAATGGCAGCTCGTTCTTGTTTACGCATTCTAACTTCGTTTTCAATGTCTTTAATTAAATAACCAGAATTCTTATACATTTTGGAAAGAATTCGATATAAAATTTCCATTTTACCCAACAATTCTTTGTATCGTTTGTTAGATTCTTCTAATCTTCCGTATTGGCGTGTATTGATAATAAGCACATCATTATTGCCAGCTTTTTTTGCTTGTTCTGCCATACGCATACTCTCTTCCATTTCACGGTTATTGTCACCAATCGTTCTTTGAAGTCTTGCAATTTGTCCTTTTAATTTGGCAATATGCCCATCCATTTCACGCAAGTTTTTGTAAAGGTCTTCTACATAGGTTTCCATTATTCCTATTGGGTCAATTTGCACAAACCAAGAGGTAATAGCTCGCATAATGCTTTTATACATATACCAAACCAATGTTCTAAATTTTCTATCAAATAAAACATATAGTATCGCAGCAAGTAAAACAAAAAAGATGGTTGCTTTTAGTGTATTATGCAATATTGAAACGATAAATGGTAAAAAAGTGTATAAAAGGTAGCCAATTCCTAATACAATACCTCCCATAAAAAGACCTCCTGTAATACCTTCAGGTCGTTTCCAGAAACTTTTTGGCGTTTTATTGCTTGATGATGATGACATGTCTAACATAATGAACCTCCAATTGCTTTGTTATTAATTAAATTGATTTTATTTTATTTGAATTGTTTTTAATTTGTGATACCACCGCCTCAAAAGTAAAATTAAAATTGGTTTCTGTTGATTTTATTTTTTGAGAAGCTTCTTCTACTAAGGTTTTAACTTTGTTTATTTGTTGCTGATTTTGATTGATTTCTGTTGTCAATTGTGCTATTTGTTCTGCTTTCGATTTATTCTGGTCTTCCAAATTTTTAATTTCTTTTTGTTTTGATTCAACTTGCTTGCTTATTTCTTGTTTTAATGCGTCATTGAATTTGTTTTTTTCGTCTTGTAAAGCTTTTATATAAAAGTCGGCACTTTCTAAGATTTTTTGTTTGGTAAGTCCTTTGGATGAAAGTGTTGCCAAAACGGTTTGCATTTTAACAGTTTCTTCAAGTGGGATGTTTTTCATATTTTGTAGGGCTTCCATAAACTCCATATAATCTTCGCCTGGAAGGTTTTTTTCTTCCAATACCTTGATAAGAGAATCAAAAATCTTTTGGTCAAAATTACCTCCAGTGTTTGTTTGATTAACATAAAAAGAAGGAGTTGTGTTTTTTTCTTTTGAATTATTAGTGTCTTTAGACGAAAGCAGTTCGTCATTTATAGTAGTAGTTTGGGGTTGTTCGGTGCCATTATCAACTACAAATAAGTTTTTTATTTTTTTGAAATCCATAATAGTTTATTAAAATCAAATGTAAAGATATATCTATTTTCTTCAAAAAAAAAATTGATTTGAATAAGTGAGAGGCTATTTTAAAATTGATTAAAATTTTACTTTATAGACGTTGTAATTATTAATTTTGGAAACGGTTAATATCCATAAATCGTAAATCTGTATATTTGCAAATTATTTAGATGAATATATGATGCACTTCTATACCCGAAAACTTGTTTCTATTGTTATCATTGCATTAACAAGTATTTTTTCCCAATCTATAATTGCCCAAACCACCAAAATTATGGGTAATATTATTGATGCAAAAACCAAAGAGCCTATACCTTTTGTAAATGTTGCCTTTATTAAATCACCCGATGGCACCTCTTCCGATTTTGATGGAAACTTTTCCTTAGAAACAAAAACAAAAAGCGATACCATTTATGCATCCATTGTTGGTTACCAGCAACAAAAACGAAAAGTGGTAAGAAACACTTTTCAATACATTACATTCGAAATGGAACCCTTAGAAAATAATCTGTTAGAAGTGGTCATCAAATACAAAGGCAATCCAGCTGAACGAATACTTGATAAAATCATAGAAAACAAGAAAAACAACGACCGTTCAAGACTCAATGCCATTCAATACGAAGCCTATAACAAGATTGAATTCGATGCCAACAACATATCCGAAAAGCTTAGCAAAAGAAAACTTATAAAACCCTTCGATTTTATTTTTGAATACATAGATACCACCACCATCAATGGGAAATCTTATCTTCCTATGTTTTTAACCGAAACCATGTCGGATGTGTATATGAGAAACCAACCAAAATCAAAGAAAGAGATTATTAAAGCAACCAAAATTTCGGGTATGGAAAACGAAAGTATTTCTCAATTTTTGGGTAGTATGTATCAGAATCCTTACGTTTATGATAATTTCATTACACTTTTCGATAAAAACTTTGTGAGCCCTATTGCCGACAATGCACTCCTTTATTATAGATACTATTTGATAGATAGCACTTTTTTACAAAACAAGTGGTGTTATAAAATAATGTTTAAACCTCGCCGCAGACAAGAACTTACTTTTACGGGCAGCTTTTGGGTAAACGATACTTCCTTTGCTATTAAAAAAGTAGATATGCGCATTGTTGATGATGCAAATATTAATCTTATCAACGATTTGGTTTGCGTTCAGGAATTTGATTTTGTCGATAACCAATACTGGATGCTTTCGAGAGATTATATGATTGTAGATTTCAATCCACTAAACAACAATCAAAAACTACTGGGTTTCTTTGGTAAAAAAACAACTACCTATCGAAAATATATTATCAATCAGCCTAAAGAAGAAAAATTTTATTCTTCCCCCACCGATATTATCGTTGCCGATAGTGCATCTGACAAATCTAAAGATTATTGGATTACTGCCAGGCACGACTCATTAAATAAAGATGAAAGGAACATATATAAAATGATAGATTCGGTTCAATCGGTTCCGCTTTTTCATACATACGTGGACATTGTTCAAACACTTGTTTTGGGTTATAAAGTATGGGGACCTGTTGAAATTGGTCCTTATTCTTCTTTATACAGTTTTAATGATATGGAAGGTAACCGTTTTCGTATTGGTGGCAGATCCAGCAATGAGTTTAGTACAAAGACACAATTAACTGCTCATTTGGCTTATGGTACAAAAGATAAAAAATTTAAGTACGGTTTAGGTTACGAACATAATATTAAGAAAAACCCCAGAAGAGCATTTGGCGTATTTTATAAATGGGATGCCGAACAACTTGGACAAAGTGAAAATGCTTTTAGAGAAGATTTTTTATTAGGTTCTTTATTAAGAAGAAATCCTGCCAATAAATTATCTATGGTTCAAGAATACAAAGGTTTTTATGAACACGAATGGTTCAATGGTTTTTCAAACAGCATTACTTTGCGACATCGTACCTTAAATCCTATACAAAATACTTCATTTATTATCAATCCTTTATCATCAGAGCCAGAAATTAAGAAAACAATTATTAGTTCCGAAATCATTTTTAATACTCGTTTTGCTTATAACGAAAAGTTTATTATGGGTGAGTTTGTGAGAGTAAGTGCTGGTACCACATACCCTGTTATTAATTTTCAATATACCATTGGTGTCAATGGTTTATTGGGAAGCGATTATGAATACCAAAAAATATCGCTTAACATTAAACATTGGTATAATCTAGGAACTTTTGGTTGGTCTAAATACATTCTTGAAGCTGGAAAAACTTGGGGTACCTTGCCTTATCCATTGTTAAAACTCCACGAAGGCAACGAAACCTTTACTTTTGATGAATATGCCTTCAATATGATGAACTATTTTGAATTTGTCAGCGATAAATACTTTAGTTTTTATTATACTCATCATTTTGATGGTTTGTTTTTCAACAAAGTTCCATTACTTCGCCGATTAAAGCTCAGAGAGGTGGCGCAAATAAAAGGTTTGGTTGGTAGAATTGAAGATAAAAATCTTAATTATTCTCAATTCCCTTCCACATTATCTGGTTTAAGCAAACCTTATTTTGAAACTTCTATTGGTATTGAAAATATTTTTCAAATGCTTCGCATTGATTATATCTGGCGATTGTCTTATCTTGATCATCCTAATATTTCTAAGCATGGCTTTATGTTTACTTTTCAATTTTATTTCTAATATTAATAACTATGAGGTTTAAAAATGTGTTTAGAAAAGAATTGCTACTAAGTTTCTTTGTATTCTTTCATTTTATTAATTGCAATGCCCAAGATGTTTCTTTTGCAAAAAAGATAATAGATACACTCTGCTCCAATTCAATGTTTGGAAGAGGATATAGCCATAATGGAAATAAAATTGCCGCATTATTTCTAAAAAATGAATTCATCAAACTGCAGCTCGATAGCTTCCCTTCTGGATATTTTCAATCGTTTCCAATTAATATCAATACCATTGAAGGAGATGTTAAGTTAATTATAGGGAAAAAGCAACTAAGTCCAGGCATTGATTTTTTGGTTGATGCCTCTTCACCTAAATCTAAAGGGAAATTTAAAACATTTTTAATTGATAGTTCATTTATATCGTTAAAAGAAAATATTAAAAATCTTCAAGGCACTAATTTTTCTAATAAAATTGTGATTATTGATAAAAAAGGTGTTAATGACAAAGAAATTTTGGCTTTATTAGATGGTTTGAATACTACCAATTATCTAAAAGCGAAAGCATTTATATATATTCAAGACAAAAAGCTAAGTTGGGGTTTATCGGATGGACAAAATGTGAATAATTTTCCTGTATTTGAAGTTGCCAGAACAAGCCTTCCTTCTGAGATTAAAAAAGTAACTTTTTCTTTAGAAAACAAGTTTACGAACAATTATGAAACGCAAAATGTAATTGGTTATGTGAAAGGGAAGTTGCAACCCGATTCTTTTTTTGTATTTACTGCCCATTACGATCACTTGGGGATGATGGGCAACAAAACATTATTCCCTGGTGCAAACGACAATGCTAGTGGAGTTGCTATGGCATTAAACCTTATGCAATACTATTCCTTACCTGAAAATAAACCCGATTATTCTATTGTTTTTATTGCTACTTCTGCTGAAGAACTTGGTATATTAGGCTCAAAGTATTTTTGTTCTAATCCTATATTCGATTTATCTAAAATTAAGTTTCTAATAAATCTCGATATGGTGAGTACTGGTGATGATGGTATTATGATTGTGAATGGTGGCGTATTTACTAAAGAATATGATAAAATAGTTGAAATTAATACAGCACATAATTATATTAAAACCATCAAAAAGAGAGGAGAAGCAAAGAATAGCGACCATTGGTATTTTTATAAAAACGGAGTGAAATGTTTTTTTATTTATACAATGGGAGGTATTAGTGAATATCATAATATATATGATAAGCCAGAAACATTGCCTTTTACAGCATATAATGATTTGTTTAAGTTAATACTTGATTTTGTAAAGGACTTTAATAAATAAATATGTCAAAACTTTACATTGTTCCCACGCCCATCGGCAATCTTGAGGATATAACCCTGCGCGCAATTCGTATATTAAAAGAAGTAGACCTTATTTTAGCAGAAGATACCCGCAACACAGGTGTTTTATTAAAGCGTTATGAAATCGAAACCAGAATGCAATCGCATCATTTGTTTAACGAACATAAAACTGTTGCCTCTATTGCCGAAAGAATTAAAAATGGAACTTCCATCGCTTTGGTAAGTGATGCTGGTACACCTGCAATCTCTGATCCAGGATTTTTATTAGTAAGAGAATGTTTATTGCTTGATGTAGAAGTAGAATGTTTGCCTGGAGCTACTGCATTTGTCCCTGCACTTGTAAACTCTGGATTATCTGCCGATCATTTTTGTTTTGAAGGATTTTTACCCGTAAAAAAAGGGCGTCAGACTAAGTTGAAGCAACTAGCAGAAGAAACTAGAACCATGATATTTTACGAATCACCACACCGCTTGGTAAAAACTTTAACCCAATTTGATGAGTATTTTGGTGAACAAAGAAAGGCATCTGTATCGAGAGAATTAACAAAGATTTACGAAGAAACAAAAAGAGGTACTTTCAAAGAACTAATTGCTTATTTTAGTTTAAAGCAGGTTAAAGGCGAAATTGTTATGGTAGTAGAAGGGAAAATTGCAAACCACAAAGATTTATCTGATTAAATTAAATATTTTTCTTTAATTTTGTTTTTCTAAATGGGGGTTTTAGCCGATTGAGTAATACAACCAATAACAAGTCCATCAATATTGAAATGTTAAATTATATCTTTTGCCGTATAACTAATTAACATCACAAATTTATCAAAATAAATGAAATACTACCTCATTGCTGGCGAAGCATCAGGAGATTTACACGCTTCTAACCTTGTGAAAGAAATAAAATTGCAAGACAATAAAGCAATGTTTCGTGGATGGGGTGGCGATTTGATGCAAGCACAAGGCGTTGAACTTGTGAAGCATTACAAAGATATTGCTTTTATGGGCTTTGTAGAAGTTCTCTTTCATTTACGCGATATCTTTAAAAATATTGATTACTGCAAAAAAGACCTTGCTGCTTATAAACCAGATGTGTTAATTTTAATTGATTATCCTGGTTTCAATTTACGTATTGTTGAGTACGCCAATAAAATTGGTTTGAAAGTGGTATATTATATTTCACCGCAAGTATGGGCTTGGAAAGAGTCTAGGGTGAAGAAGATGAAACGTACCATTCATAAAATGTTGGTTATTTTGCCTTTCGAAAAAGACTTCTTTAAAAAACATGAATGGGAAGTGGAATTTGTTGGTCATCCTTTGTTGGATGCCATTCAAAACATAAACAATACGTCTAAAGAAAGCTTTTATGCAGTTAATAATATTGATAAAAAAGAAATTATTGCTTTAATACCAGGTAGCAGGAAACAGGAAATTAGCACGATGCTTCCGTTAATGCTTTCGGTGGTTGATAGTTTTAAAGATTTTCAGTTTATTATTGCAGGCGCTCCTTCTATTGAAGCCGAGTATTATCAGGAATATATTAAAAACAGTAATATTCATATTGTTTACAATCAGACTTATGACTTGTTGCAAAATGCTACGGCTGCTTTGGTTACTTCAGGTACTGCTACGCTTGAAACAGCTCTGTTTCAAGTGCCAGAAGTAGTTTGTTATAAAGGAAACCCCATTTCGTTTTGGTTGGCTAAGAATTTGGTGAAAGTAAAGTATATTTCACTGGCTAATCTTATTATGGATAGAGAAATTGTAAAAGAACTTATTCAGGCGGATTTAAATAAACAAAATCTAACAAAAGAATTGCAGAAGTTATTATTTGATAATGCGTATAAAATTACTTTAAAATCAGATTATACGAACTTGAAAGAAAAGTTAGGAGGCGAAGGAGCCTCCAAAAAAGCAGCTTTAGCCATTTTTGATTTTATAAAAGAAACTAATGTATAAAAAAATCAACCTATTATTTATTATTTTATTGATGTTATCTTTTAAGGTCAATGCATCTCACTTTTTAGATATCTTAATATACAGCAATACTAATATTGATAATATAAATATTAAAGTTCAAACAGGCGAATACACCATTATTGGTAACGATGCTTCTATCGGTAACTTTGAAAAGAATACTGTATTTGAATTAGCGGTGGTAAACAATAAGATGAAGCTTACCAAAAAAGGCAAAGAGGTTGGTTTGTATGATTCGCTTGTTTTTAATGGAAAGGGGTTTATAAATACTTTGCTTGTTAAACCAGCTAAATTAGCAGAACGTTATTATGATAATAATTTTAAAATTACGGTAGTAAATGGTTTTCTAAAAATCATCAATCATGTGGAGCTCGAAAACTATGTTGCTGGAGTGGTAGATGCTGAATGTGGAGGATTTGCAGATAAAAATTATTTTGAAGTACAAGCCATTCTTTGTCGCACTTATGCATTGTACAACATAAACAAGCATTGGAAAGAGGGTTATAACCTTTGCGACCAAGTGCATTGTCAAGTTTATAAAGGGAAAACAAGCAATTCAGATATTTTGATGGCGTGTTATTTGAGCAATAATAAAGTAATCATTGATAAAGATTCTAATCTTATTTCGGCAGCATTTTCTTCAAATTGTGGAGGACAAACCGTAAACTCTGAAGACGCTTGGACCAAGCCACAAACCTATCTTAAAACAATGAAAGATAGTTTTTGCATTTACCAAAAAAACGCACTTTGGCAAGTTAGAATGCCCGCAACGCAATGGTTGAACTATCTTTCAGAAAAGTATCAATATCCTATTGACGACAGCTTAAAACGCATTGCTGCGATTAACTTCAAACAACCTTCTCGCAAAGTATATTTCGACGAAGAAAATAAAATC
>Ga0066631_10000462_pt1 | contig 13184 bp, 11 predicted proteins | sample CryGeyCG2014_300_FD_59502 | JGI IMG/M metagenome (GOLD analysis project Ga0066631, IMG submission 59502) | Groundwater microbial communities from aquifer - Crystal Geyser CG02_land_8/20/14_3.00 | ecosystem: Environmental > Aquatic > Deep subsurface > Groundwater | place: USA: Utah: Grand County... | reverse complement strand
TCAACTCTTCCTTTAATAAAGAATCTAATAACAATGGATTTATATTTTTGATTATCTCTTCATTGTACATTAAACCACAAGCGTTTCTACATTTATTTATCTCTTGCTTAGAAGAATCTATTTTGTTTAAAAGCAACCTATTGACAACCGTTTTCAATGCAATGCTTACTCTGTGGTCAAATTGATTTTGCCTAAGCGTAATAGCATTTTTAACCCAAAACATTTGTGTAAAAATTATACCCACCAATGAAATGGAAGCTAATAAAAGGACAATATAAAATGTTTTTTTACTCATTTACTTGCAAATATAAGTCATTTTAGAATAAAATTAAAACTGTTAAACCTAAGAATTAAAATAAATAGGCTGATTTTTGTTGACATATATTGTTTTTTCCATTGCTAAAATTAATTAACTCCGATAATTTTTAGATATTTGCATTTTGAAAATTTAACAATGGAAAATTTCTTTAATAAATTTAGAAAACGCACAATCGGTAATGATGCTTATTATAACACTCCCATTGGGAAGCAAAAATTGCTTTATGCGGATTGGGTTGCCAGCGGAAGATTATATAAACCTATTGAAGACAAAATAACTCAAATAATTGGACCTTTTGTAGCTAATACTCACTCAGAGTCAAGTGAAACAGGCATGCTAATGACCAAAGCCTATCATTTAGCTCATAAAAAGATAAAAGAACATGTAAATGCCGATGAACACGATGTTATTATTACTTCTGGTTCAGGAATGACTTATGTTATTAATAAACTTCAACGAATACTTGGCTTAAGAACATGTGGAAAATTAAGCCATCACAAATGCTTAAACGAAATTGAACGTCCAGTTGTGTTTATAACACACATGGAACATCATTCTAACCAAACTTCTTGGTACGAGACAATTGCTGATGTTGTATTGCTTAAACCCAATGGCGACTTATTAGTTGATTTGAAAGAACTCAAAAAGAAATTAAAAAAATACCAAGACAGAAAAATAAAAATTGGCTCATTTACAGCTTGTTCTAATGTAACAGGCATTGAAACGCCCTATCACCAAATGGCAAAATTAATGCACGAATACAACGGGCTTTGTTTTATAGATTTTGCGGCTTCTGCACCCTATGTTGATATGAATATGCATCCTGCAAATAAAATGGAAAAACTTGATGGTATTATGTTTTCGCCTCATAAGTTTTTGGGAGGGCCTGGTACTTCTGGGGTATTGGTTTTTGATTCACGAATATATAAAAATGAAGTTCCTGACAATCCTGGTGGTGGTACCGTAGATTGGACAAACCCTTGGGGTGAATACAAATATATTGATAATATTGAAGTTCGAGAAGATGGAGGAACACCTGGCTTTCTTCAAGCGATGAGAACAGCTCTTTGTATATCACTTAAAAACAAAATGGGCACTGATAACATTCGTAAGCGTGAAGAGGAATTGGTAAATATTGCTTTTGATGGCTTGAAAAAGATTAGAGGCTTACAAATATTAGCAGATAATGTAAAACAACGTTTAGGAATTATTTCTTTTTATATTATTGGGGTTCATTATAATTTGATAGTTAAGATTTTAAGCGACCGTTTTGGTATTCAAATGCGAGGAGGTTGTGCTTGTGCTGGTACTTATGGTCATTTCCTTTTAAATGTTAGCCATGTCAAATCAAAAAGCATTACTAATAAAATATCTCAGGGCGATTTTTCAAACAAACCGGGTTGGGTCCGCTTGTCTTTGCATCCTATAATGACAAACGAAGAATTGTACTATATTATCAATGCTATCCATGAAATATCTCTGCATCATGAAATATGGATAAATGAATACACCTATTCTTCCAAAGCCAACGAATTTAAAAACAAATTGGCTTTAAAGGACGAAACTGAAAAAGTTAAAAAATGGCTTATTTTATAAGAACTAATTAAAATCTTAATATGGCTTTCATACACTCATTCGAGAAAAGCGGAAACACTCTTTTCAAATATAGAGGACAAATACCTGTAGTGCTTTTTATACTTGCTATACCCGTATTGTACTATACCGAATATCTTATTTTTGATAAAATATTTTATCAAGGAATAGCAGTTATTTCCATAATCATTAGCTTGCTTGGTTTTATTGTTAGGGCATATACTATTGGAACAACGCCAAAAGGTACGTCTGGAAGAAATACACAGAATCAAGTGGCAGAATCGCTCAATGAAACTGGTATTTACTCCATAGTTAGGCATCCTCTCTATTTAGGTAATTATCTTATGTGGATTGGCATTGTTGCTTTTTCTTTTAATATCTATTTTTTCTTTATTGTTTCGCTTGCATTCTGGATTTATTATGAAAGAATTATGTTTGCAGAAGAACGATTTCTTGAACGTAAGTTTGGGGAATCATACCTCACTTGGTCGCTTAAAGTACCTGCATTTATTCCCTGTTTTTCAAAGTTTCATAAAAGTAATGTCCCTTTTTCCTTGAAAAGTGTTTTAAGAAGAGAGTATTCTGGTGTACTTGCAACTGTTTTAGGATTTACTTTTATTGATTTGCTTCGCATATATTTCCTTACTCATCAGTTTGAATGGCAAAGACCATCGGTATTTGCATTGATTACTGCGATTGTTTTGGCTTTGGTTCTTAGAACCATCAAACACCAAACAAGCTGGCTCAATGAAGAAGGACGCTCATAGTTCATTCTTCCTTTGAGCTTAGATATTATAGTAACTCCGAATTAAACAATAACCATGCTCCCCAGAAAACTATATATTACCTATATTTTTGCAATAGTATCAATGATATGTTGGGGATTGTCGTTTGTATGGATTAAAATTGTATATATCTAATATAGACCGCTTACAGCTGTATTCCTAAGGCTTGTTATTTCATCTGTTTTATTGTTTTTAATTGTAAAATTACTTAAAAAAGGGCAAAAAATACATAAATCAGATTACAAAACCTTTCTAATTCTTGCTTTTTTTGAACCACTATGCTATTTTCTTGGAGAAAGTTTTGGTTTGAGTATGAATGTTTCTTCAACCATAGCTTCTGTTATTATTGCAACTATACCTGTTTTTACACCCATTGCTGCTTACTTTACTGTTAAAGAAAAACTTACCCCTTTAAATTATTTTGGTTTGTTTATTTCTTTTGTTGGCGTGTTGGCAATGGTAATAAATAATGATTTTTCTTTTAGTGCCGACCCACTTGGAGTTTTACTTTTGTTTTTTGCTGTACTTTCAGCTATGTTTTATGCCGTTTTTATTAAAAAACTTGCTCATAAATACAATGCCTTCACCATATTAACCTATCAAAATTTGATTGGTGCAATTTACTTTTTACCGCTATTTTTAATATTTGATTTTGGTCATTTTATTTCCATTGAGCCAAATTTAGAATTAATAACTGCATTGCTTCAGTTATCCGTATTTGCCTCAACGTTGGCATTTTTATTATACATTCCTGTTGTTCGTGATTTAGGAATTACCAAAGCCAATATATTTACTAATTTTATTCCAGTATTTACAGCAATATTCTCTTATTTCATATTGTCTGAAGTGCTTACGTTTAATAAAATTGTAGGTATGCTTATAGTTATAGCAGGTGTTTTGCTTACCCAGATTGGAAATATTGTAAATATGGGTAAGAATTACCTCAACAAAAGAGAAAAAAGAAGAAGATAAGTTTTACTTTTTCTTTTCAATTCCATTTTTAAATATGGTTTTCTTGAGAATACTTCCGTCATCTTTGTATTCTATCCATTCGCCATTTTTTTGCCCCTTTTCAAAAGCACCACTTAATTTCGTTTTTCCATTCTCAAAATATTCTTTGTATTCTTTGGTTTGAATATTGTTTTCGTAGTTTTCTTCTTTTTCGATGCTACCAATAGGATAATATGTTTTCTGAATGCCTTCTAATACTCCGTTTTTGTAATTATATGCTGCAATTAAAATTCCTTTTTCGTTATACCATTTTGCAGCACCATTTTTTAAATTATTAATTGAATATGATTCTTCTTGTAGCTTGCCATTGTCATAATAAATATTTTTGAAACCTTCTGGAACGCCCTTTTTGTATTCGATATTAGATTTCACTCTTCCTATGTTTGAATATTGTTTGATACTTCCATCAAGCAGGTCGTCTTTATAAAATTGTTCACCTGCTAAATAACCCTTGTCATTCAATGTTACTGCTACACCCTGTTTCTTATCGTTAATGTATCCTTCCATTTTATAAACCATTCCGTTGGGATGCAAAGTTGCCCAACAACCTTCCTTTTTACCATTCACATAATAACCTTTGTAAACAACTATATTGCTTAATTTTTCTTCCCAATAGCCTTGTTTTTGGTTGTTTGAGTCAGTATAATTGAGGAAAATATTATTGTTTTGAGCATTTAAAATAAGGAACCAAAAGGAAACTAACAAAAATAAAAATTGCTTTTTCATAAAATAGAATTGTTAAATTAAACATATTTTGAACTACAAAATTAAATTTTTTTTCAGAATATAAATAAAACCTCAAATTAATGCTTGTCTAGTATCAAATTATACTCATTGACCACTCTTTCATCTCATCAATATCCTTTTTGGGTTGGAGCTTTATTATTATTTTCCTATCTTTTTAAAGTCTTTGATAAGAAAAGCATCAGGAGAATCGGCATCTATCTTATGGTCGTGAGAATATAGTAATTGACCATCTTTGGCAGCAATAATAAAATTCATACAGTAACCTTTTGTTTCGGTACCTTCAGGACCAACTTTATGAAGTAAAGCAACTTTAGCGTTTTTATCAAAGATGGCTTTTTCAATATCCTCTGCAGTAACAATTTTTACCGCATAAGGATATATTTTCTTAATCTTTTCAATAGTATTCACATCGGTTGCAAGGTCTTCTTCAACAAACCATAACTCCTTATTCTTTAAATCGGGTGAACAAACGTCTTTTAAGTTCTGAACTTTAATGCTTTCATTTAGCTCAGGATTGGTAATATTGAGTTGCATATACATTAAAAAAGCACCCATCTTGTATAAGTATGAATCTTCATCAACTTCTACATAAGATAATGGAACAGAACCGAGGTCTGGCATTTCATCCATACTGCTTGTATTGCTACCAAGTACAAAATTGAGAATATTAAAACTATAAAAATTATCAAAATGCTTCATAGAAGCTTCCGAAAGAATAATAAAAGAATATTTCGGGTCTTTTCGCTTTTTTTCAAAATCATTTACATTTAATACTTCATAAGGAGTGATTTTCCAAAAGTTTTTCATACAAGTTTCTATTACCTCATTGAATTCCGAAAAATTATTTTCATCAATTACCAATAAGGTAGTGGTTTTTTTGAAATCAGCAATGTCTTTTTCTGAAGCAACTTTAATTTGTCCGAAAGTAAACAATGCTATTAGCGACAATAATACAAAGAAAGCTAATTTTTTCATGTTTTTAAGTTTAAATGATGAAAACCATTCAAAGAATTTGTTCATTATTTTTAACAAACATTTGCTTAAAAAAATCTAATCTTCCGCAATAACAATTATTTTATCCTTTTCAGTAAAGCTAACCATATTGTTTTTATTAGGATTCATCACAATTCCATATTTTTGATCTGGGTCTGCGGATAATGCTTCTTTACGATAGCCAATAGCTATATGCCCAAAACGCTTAGCAGCTTCTACAATGGTATAAAAATTAACCTCTACATTAGGTTGAATATATAATTCGGAAGGTTTTAGATATATTTCCGAACCTTCAGCATTGAATAAATCATCAAATACTGCTTTCAACTCTTTATTCTCTGAAAGCATGGTTAACATTAAACTTATCAGTTTATCGCTCACAATAAAATCGCTGTCTTTCGATGCTTTTGCAAGTTCCATATTATGCACATCAAGCATTTCACTAACTAAGTTTAGGGTTTTACCTGCTTTTTCACAAATATCTCTGATATGTAAGAGCGAAATAAGTGTTTTTGCATCCGATTTTTGAACATCCTCGCCTGCTTCTGACAAAAGAATAATATAATCGTATTGGGTAACTTTTAAACGTTCAAGCTCCGATCTTTCTGTTATATCGCAAGTTTCATAAGTAAGCATAAGATTTACTAAACCTGCTTTAATTTCTACTATCTGATTGACAATACTGTCGTCTGAAGAAACAATTTTTACGGAAGAACCTGCAATAACATAGGTTTCTAGTTCATTAATAATATTTTCTGCTTCGGTATTCCATCCTAAAATTAATGTACATTCTTGATGAGGAGCAGGAAGTTCTTTATTGGCATAAGCATCTATCTGAATACTGATGTTCGTTTTATTTGATAAAACAACGGTATCATCATCTTCCGAAATGGCAATTACTTTGTCTCCAGTTTGAATAATGGTTTCCATAGGTGGATTAATCTTTATTTTGCCATCAATGAAACGAATACCTATAATAGAAGAGCTTTCATAAGCCATTATTGCATCAGCAAAAGTTTTGCCAGTAAGCTTTGTTTCTTCCTGAAAATAGATTTCATCACCATCGAATTGTAACAATTCAGAGTAAACACCACTTAAACCAATTTGACGACAAGTTTGTACCGTAATTCGGGCAATCATATCTGAAGAATTAACAATAACCAATTCGTCTTTTCCCACCATGCAGGCAGTATCAAAATATTTTGCATTTTTAATTTCTGCAACAATATGGTAAGGTTCTGCCTTTCTGTTAGGATTATTGATAACTGCAAGAATAGATTTTATAGTGTGTATATCTGCATCTTCATCATGGTCGGGAGGTACAATAATAATTGATTTTGCAGCATTAGGATTTACAACGCTTAGGTCATCAATATCGACAGGATTTCCTGAACGGACAATAATTTTTGTTTTTAATAGTTTGGCAACTTTCACCCTGATTTCGTCTTCCATTTCTACCTTGTCTCTATCAGCCAATATTACAATACGAGGTTTTTTCTGGTTTTCATTGGCAATACATAATTCAGAAATGATAGTGAATATTTTTGAAGACCAACCCAAAATAAGGGTATGGTTTTTTTCTATTACAAAAGACCTGCCTTTACGCATATCTTCAATTTTAGTTTGCACCCCATTGCCAAGTATAGCAATTAAAGTACTAACTAAGAATATACCACCTAAAGTTACTATGAGCATCACAGCTCGCATAGCCCAGCTTGAATCGCCAGCAACATTTCCAGAATCCATGGTTCGCATCAAGCTTTCCCATAGTGCATTATATATAGATATTTTTTCACCATCTGCTTGCGTAATACCTACAAACACGATAACAACTCCAGCAATGAAAACTAAAATAGCACTTAAGATACCAAGCCACCCAATAATGGCAATAGTTCCAGCGGACATCGTATTATCAAAAGCATATTTTAATCGTTCACGAAATCCAATTTTAACAGGTTTGCTCATATAATCAATAGTTTAAATATTTTTTTCAATATTTGAAGAGACCAAATTTATACTATTATTTAATAAATTCAAAAAATAATTATTATTTTTAAAGGGTTTGTGTAAATTCAGAATGATAAAATTTAATATCATTGGGTTGCTTTCTTTGTAAATATTTCTAATTTTACATCAAAATTTTTTAAAAATTAATATTGAATAATTCGACAATATATAATTTGGATATTCACCTTCAAAAACAAATCAAATGATAAATGTATTAATTTTATTGGGTGGTTTTGTTGCTCTCATTTATGGAGCAGTAAAATTGGTAGATGGAGCCTCGAGTTTAGCTTCAAAATTGGGCATTCCAAATATTGTAATTGGTTTAACAATTGTTGCATTTGGAACATCAGCCCCTGAATTGGTTGTAAACCTTTTTGCTTCTGTTAATAACAATACTGAAATGGTATTGGGAAATGTTTTAGGGAGTAATATTTTTAATGTTTTAGCTATTCTCGGTATTTGTGCTATATTTAACCCTTTAACTGTTAAAAAGAATACCAATTGGATTGAAATTCCTTTGGCTGTTCTTGCTGCTGTTGCAGTATTTGTGGTTGCAAGCGATATTTTAATAAACAAAACTTCCGAAAATATTATTTCGAGAACTGACGGGATGATGCTACTCTTGTTTTTTACAATATTTTTAGCCTACAATATCATTATATCAAAGTCGGGTTCAAATGATGAGGAAGTGAAACCTAAAAACTTTACCTACTTTATTTCTATTTTATATATTATCATTGGATTGACGGGCTTAATAGTAGGTGGTAAATTTATTGTAAGCAGTGCGGTGAGTATTGCCCAATCTTTTGGTTTATCTGAAAGAGTGATTGGGCTTACCATTGTTTCTATTGGAACTTCTTTGCCCGAGTTGGCGACTTCCATTGTGTCGGTTAGAAGAAAAAACGTAGATATTGCCATTGGCAATGTGGTTGGTTCTAATATTTTTAATATTTTCTTAATACTTGGGTTATCTGCCTTTGTCAATCCAATAGTACCTAATGCGAACTCCTTTTTCGATATTTTTGTTTCTTTAGGCTCCTGTTTATTGTTATTTGTTTTTATATTTACTGGGAAAGGTAAAAAAATTGAAAGATGGGAAGGAATTATTTTCCTGCTGTTATATATTGCTTATGTTTCGATACTGATTTCTCAAACCTAATACGAAATTTTGTTTTTATTTAGTGATTTTAAATAAACCTTTACTGTATTCAAAAACATTAATTTTGACGCTCGATTTTACAAATAATTTAAAAAATAACCATCTTAAAATTCTACCCTTTATGAAAATTTCTAATTTGATAAAAAGTATTTCTATGGTATTGCTACTAATGGGAATTAGCACTGTTGCTGGAGCAATGGAAATAAGTGATTCAGTTTTGCCAACCTCTGTTACCGACGAACAACAATACAACAAAGTCATACATATTATGGCAATGCTATTGTTGGGTTTTGGCTTTTTAATGGTTTTTGTAAGAAAGTATGGACGTTCGGCACTTACGGCTACTTTTATTTTGGTGAGTACTGCCATTCCACTATATTTTATTATCCACAATTCAGGTATTATTGGGGAAGGTTCTCCAGAAATTAAGTCGATGATATTGGCTGAGTTTGCTGCTGCAAGTTTACTTATCACCGCAGGAGCGGTTTTGGGAAGATTGAAAATGCCGCAATATATTCTATTGGGGCTTTTGTTTGTTCCTTTTTATATGATTAACGAATGGATTTCTTTTGATGAAGGCTTAGGTTTGATTTCAAAAGGAGCATTATTAGATACGGGTGGTTCTATTACCATTCATGCTTTTGGGGCTATCTTTGGTTTGGGAGTTGCCCTTACGATGACCACTAAACAAGAGTTTGAAAAGACCATAGAAACAGATGCCACCAGCGATAGATATTCTATGTTAGGAAGTATGTTTTTATGGGTATTTTGGCCCAGCTTTTGTGCTGCCTTGGTTACTCCTGAGCAAATGCCGCATACCGTTGTAAATGTTATTATTGCTCTTTGTGGTTCTACACTTGCAACCTATATATTTTCAGTAAGTATTCGTAAAAAAATAAATATCGCCGACATTGCCAATGCCTCTTTAGCGGGTGGTGTTGCCATTGGTTCTGCTTGTGCGGTAGCATCTCACACGCAAGCTGCTATTATTGGCATTATTGCAGGTGCTATTTCTACATTGGGTTTTGCAGTGATACAATCGCGTCAGCAAAAATTAATGAAGGTAATTGATACTTGTGGCGTTTCTAACCTACATGGAATACCTGGATTGATTGGTGGTTTTGCAGCTGCTCCTTTCTTATTGCCTGGTAATTTGTCTGGGCATTTATCTGGTATTGGAATAACCATCGTATTGGCTTTAGTATTTGGTTTTATTACAGGGAAAATACTTCCTTTATTAGGTCGTAAAATCGAAGCTTATGAAGATGCCGAAGAATTTATGGATGTGCAAGAATAATGCTCCCCAACACCATTGCTGGAGCGAGCGTTTTCGCTCGTTCCAATTTTTTTTTGAACATCTTGTTTTTACATTCATCAAATAACTTCTTATTAAAAATTATTTATAATGTCAGAAAAAAGAAAAACCTTTGAAGACCAAATATCGAAGAGCTGGTATAATAGTCAAGATGAATTTAAATAAACGAAACCAGCGTGACACTGGCTCCTGCGGATTGTGAGGGGTATAGATAATATGTTAACAATAATACAAATTATACTTTCATACTAAAATATTCTTAACAAAGTTACCATTATGGTAATTTTTTTTTATCTTTGCAGAAGATAAAAGAAATATGAGAGTTATAGCTAAGAAACCCTTGCGGAATTTTTGGTTAAAGCACAAAGACGAAGAACATCAATTAAAATCTTGGTATTCGGAAGCATCAATAGCTTTATGGAAAACGCCCCAGGACATTAAGAAAGAATATCCAAAGGCAAGTATAATAGGAGATAATAGAGTAGTATTTAATATATGTGGTTGTAAATATCGGTTGGTTGTAAAGATTAATTATTTAAGAGCCTGGGTATTTATTAGATTTATAGGTACTCATATAGATTATGATAAAATTAATTCAGAAAATATATAGATTATGAAAATACGAATGATTAAAACAGAAGAAGATTATCAGAATGCATTAAAACGTATTGAAAAAATTTTTGATGCACCTGAGAAATCTCCTGAAGGTGAAGAGTCCGAAATATTGTCTATTTTATTAGAGAAATATGAAGACACTAATTTTCCTATAGAATCTCCGGATCCTATAGAAGCCATAAAATTTAGAATGGAACAAAGCGACATGACAAGAACTGAGCTTGCAAATATAATTGGTTATAAAAGTAGAGTTTCAGAAATTCTTAATCGTAGAAGAAAGCTTACACTTCCTATGATTAAACGTTTACACACAAAATTGAATATTCCATACGAGGCATTGATCATGTAGTATCAATTGCAAAAATTGCGGATAAACTCATTAATGTTAGCGGTCAACGGTATGTTTTTGTTGCCGATTTCGGAGTACGTCACTGTCAAGCAACGATAAAGTTCGAAGCGAGCTACAACCTTTCATTTTAGCACTATCTCGGCAATAAAAAATACCGCATGTTACCGTTTCGTTGTTCATATTTGTCGTTAATAATCTTTCTTTTTTGCTGCATCTTTTCTGTCTGCCGAGCGTTTGGGTAGGCAAGCTCTTTTGTAGGTTTTGGTCTTAGCGTTGGTTGGTGCGATTTGCAATTGAAAATCACGAACTCTTTTGAAGAAAAATCTAATCAAGTGAGTAAATGTGCTTGACTACGAAGCGTTGGCTATTCAGTAATTGCAATTTCTTTTATTAAGTCCACTATTTTGTTGTTGGTAAACTGTGTCCTAAATTCAATTTTTACTTTGCCGTCAAAAAACTTTTCAGCGTGTTTTATTTTAAATTTTTCTTCGTCACGTAAACCGTCTTTGCTGTTTACATCCTTTGTCTCCACGATAAAGTTTAGCTTTTGCTCACCGTCTTTGAATTTCAAAACATAAGCAAAGTCAGGTGAATAGCTTTTGCCACCTGCAACTGGAATTTTTATTGAGTTCTTCGGAATCTTTGTAAATACAATTACTTCTTTGATGTCGGTTTTTATATTTGTTTTCTCTAAGTCTGAATCGTAATACAATTCGTCAAAGAAGTAAGAGTTTGCAACATCATCGTCTGAAAACAAAACTCCAACATCAGAAGCAGAAATCTCTTTCAGAACATTTCCTTTTTCGTCTGTCAGTTTAGTTGGGTGTATGTTATTTGAAACTTTTTTATACTCAATGCTGAATTTATCAATAGCATTTGCCATTAGGTAATGGTCAAAGTTTTGTTTGATTACTCTTAGCGTTGTTTGATTTAGGAATTTGTTTATGTCCGTTCCTGCATCAATGATTGATTGATGAAGTGTCTTGATGTTGATGTTCAAGATTTTTGAAAGTTCTTTCAGAAAATCACTGTATTTCATTATTGAAATGTTTGCAGTCTTTCGGTTGTAAACCGATTCAGGTTCATTGGCAACTGCCCTGTTATCTTTAATTTCAATTTTTGAAATTCTTTCGTTGATGCCGTCTGATGTGAAATTGTCTTTTTGTGCTTTTAAAAAGTCTGTAAATAGCGTTTTGAAATTTGCTTCATTGTCAAACTTGTATTCAAGAATTACTTTTTCATTTAGCTTTTCCCAAAGGTCTTTCAACTCTTGATATTTTTCTGTTCTAACAACAACTTTCTTTTTTGGGTCTGTTGCTTTACGAACTTTGTTAGAATTAACACCTTCAAAAATTTTCGGGTAGTTTTGTTTGATAAAATCAAAGCCACCAGCCTTAAACGAGTTTGTTCTTGTAACTACATTGTTTGAATCCAAGACTTCTAAAAGTTCATCTTCAGTTGTTTCGTATAGTTCGCAAATTTTCTTAACCATTATTTCAGAAAGTTTGTCTGAAATAACTTCAATTGAAATTGCTCCTGATTTCTGATTAATTTCATTTACCAATTTATCTACAAAATCACTTTCGGTAAAGTCCACAAAGTAGTTGAGATAAAACTGTTCGTCTTTTACACGATTACCGTATTCATTAACTGGTAAACGCAAGCCACGCCCAACTTCCTGTAATTTTGAAATTTCACTTCCACTGCTTCGGAGTTTGCAAATCTGAAAAACATTCGGGTTGTCCCAACCTTCACGTAAAGTCCATTTTGAAAAAATAAATCGTCTCGGATTTTCCAAACTCAACATTTCTTGTTTATCGTGCAAAATCTCGTTTATTTCCTTTTCAATTACTTCGTCTTTTTCGCTGTTGTCTTTTGAAAAATAACCACCGTGTGTTGCTGAAATATCAATTAATGATTTTTCAAGAAACGCTTTATAATAAACATCTTCTTCTTCTTTCAGTAAATTTTCAATTTCAGCCTTTGCTAATTGCTCTACTGTTTTTCTGATATATCCTTCTTTGTTTCGGTATTCGTCTATGTTATCAATAAAGAAAAGTGTTAATGGTTTTATTTTTATTTCCCTCGTTAGGAGTTGTTTTTCAATTTCAAAATGCTTTTGAATAGCTTTTTGAATCATTGTTTCCTGCAACTTTTCGGCATACGAATAAGGATTAATTTTATCACCCTTTTTCATTTCCAAACCGTTTGATAAAACAACCGTGCTTTTATTCAAATTTTCAATCGTTAAGTCGGTCATCTCGGAATGAATCTTTTTTAGACTTTCCTTT
>Ga0066631_10000447_pt1 | contig 13411 bp, 9 predicted proteins | sample CryGeyCG2014_300_FD_59502 | JGI IMG/M metagenome (GOLD analysis project Ga0066631, IMG submission 59502) | Groundwater microbial communities from aquifer - Crystal Geyser CG02_land_8/20/14_3.00 | ecosystem: Environmental > Aquatic > Deep subsurface > Groundwater | place: USA: Utah: Grand County... | reverse complement strand
TACAGGAAACATAAAAGATGATTATGGATTTAATCAACTCACGTTCAATTATAAGTTATTGAATATTAATGATTCCCTTAAAAAAACGGATATTATTAAAATACCCATAAACAATAATAATTTACAAAGTCAATTTAATTACTTTATTGATTTTGCGTCTTTAAACATTAATCCTGGTGAAAAGATAGAATATTATTTTGAAATATTCGACAATGATGCAGTTAATGGTTCAAAATCAACCAAATCAAAGGTTAATACAATAGAAATACCTACTTTAGAGCAAATTAATAAAATTACGGATAACAAAAATGAAGATATTAAAGATTTATTGAAAGATAAAATTGGAGAACTTAATACTTTGCAATCAAAATTAGAAAAGTTTAATAAAAAAGTACTTGAAAAAGAAAAACTAACATGGCAAGAAAAGAAAGAATTATCCGACATTTTAGAACAAGAACAAAAAATTAAAAATGATATTGAAAACATTAAGAAAGAAAATAGTGAAAAGAACGCATTCGAAAATGAATTCAATAAACCTGACCAAGAATTGTTAGACAAACAAAACAAACTACAATCGCTTTTTGATGAAGTGCTCAATGAAGAAACAAAAAAATTATTTGAAGAGCTACAGAAACTTATGGAGAATATTGATAAAAATAAGATTCAAGAAATTATTGACAAAATGAAAATGTCTAATCAGGATTTAAAAGACCAATTAGATAGAAATTTAGAAATATTTAAACAACTAGAATTTGAAAACAAATTAGATAACATCATTAATAAAATTGAAGAGTTAAAGCAAAAACAAGATTCTTTAGCGATACAAACAAATAAAACTTCTAATGAAAAATTGCCAAACTTGATTAAAGAACAAGATGAAATCAAGAAACAATTTGAAAATATTACAAAAGATTTAAATAAGTTAGATACGCTTAATAAAAATCTTGAAAAACCCAAAGACTTGATCAATACAGAAAAAAAAGAGGAAGATATTAAAAATGATATGAATAAGAGTAGCAATGATTTGAAAAATAAAAACAAGAAAAATGCCACCAAATCTCAAAAAGAAGCTTCAGAAAAATTAGAAGAACTACAAAATGAACTTTCTGAAATGAAAGAAAAAGAAGAACAAGAACAAAACGAAGAAGACATTAATAATTTGCGTCAAATATTAGAAAACCTTATACAAGTTTCTTTTAATCAAGAAGAACTTATTTTAATTACGCAAAAAATAAATGTAACTGATCCAAAATACATAAAACTGATTCAAAACCAAAATAAAATAGGAGATGATTTACAAATAATTGAAGATTCCCTTTTTGCATTAAGTAAAAGGCAAATACAAATTGAACCGATTGTTAACAAAGAAATAAACAAAATAAACAATTGTGAAAAGAAGACTATTAATTTTTTAAATGAAAGAAATATTTCAAACGTATTAGTTAATCAACAACTTGCTATGACTTCAGTAAATAATTTGGCATTATTACTTTCAGAGGCGTTAAATCAAATGAAAGAACAAAATAATCAGAATAAAAATTCTGGGAAAAAAGGAAGTACTTGCAAAAAACCTGGTTCAGGGAAACCAGATATAGAATCATTACGAAAGTTGCAACAACAATTAAACAAAGAAATTCAAGATTTGAAAGAAGGTAATATGCCAAAACCTGGAGATAAGGGGAATAATACAATGAGCGAAAAATTAGCCAAACTTGCTGCACAGCAACAATTATTACGTAATCAGTTAAAACAAGTGCAAGAACAACTACAAAAAGAGGGGAATGGCATAGATACTAAACAAATTAAAAAAATCTCTGATATGATGGAGCAAACAGAAACAGATTTAGTAAACAAAATATTATCAAAACAATTGATAGAAAGGCAACAAGAAATAGAAACCCGCCTATTAGAATCAGAAAAATCTGAGAAACAAAAATATTTTGATAAAAAAAGAGAATCAAATGAAGCAAAATATTTATATTTTAGTAACAAAATTTTAAAAATAGAGTATAACAGTTATAAAACAAATGAGAGAGAATTAATAAAAAAGAACAATCCTTTATACAACAGTTTTTATAAAAACAAAATAAATGAATATTTTAACAATTTTAACCAATAGAACATGAAAGGGTTTGAAAACAAGGAAATTAGCTTTAAATCTACATTGAAAAACTTTCATTTAATAGAACAGTTTGTTGATGAAATATCTGATTACTACCATATTAACAATACGTACTATGGTAATATTCTAGTTGCCATTTCTGAAGCTTTTGAAAATGCTGTTAATCACGGAAACCAAAAAGATGAAAACAAAAGTGTTACTATAAGATTTGAAAACGAACCCTATGGTTTTAATTTTATTATTAAAGACGAGGGAAAAGGATTTAATTTTAAAGAAATTCCTGAATTAAATGATTTTTTTGAGAAAACGCAACAAAAAGAAAGTCAGGGATTTTTTCTTATTAAAACGTTAACAGATGGAATTGAATTTAATGAAATAGGAAATGAAATAAAATTAATTTTTAAAATATCAAGCATTAATAAAGAATTGTCAATAAATAGAATGAATTCTTTAAATGAGTATAATTTAGAAATACTAAAAACAAATCAATTAAAGAATCAAGAATGAAAAAAAAAATACAATTAATTTTTATAATCAACAGATTTCTTTTAAATTAACTAATAAAAGATTAATTAGAAGCTGGATAATTCAAGTTATTAACAATCATCGCGTAGAAATTGATGAAATATCATTTATTTTTTGTGATGATTTTTTTTTATCCCAAATCAATAATCAATATTTAAACCATGATACATTAACTGATATTATCACTTTTAATTTAGGTATAGAAAAAAATTTGCTTACCGGAGAAATTTATATTAGTATTGAAAGAGTGAAGGAAAATGCAATTAAATATAAAACCACTTTTATTAATGAATTACATAGGGTTATTATTCATGGAATTTTGCATTTGATAGGTTTCAACGATAAAGGAAAAAAAGATAAATTATTGATGAAAAAAAAGGAAAATGAAAGTTTAAAATTATTTGATTTAATTTTCCATAAAATTAAATAATTATTTATGTTTCACGTGAAACATAATTTAATAAATAAAATAATAATTTAGTGCTTATGTTTCACGTGAAACAATTAATTATTTGTAATGTCTAAAGATTTTGATATAATTATAGTTGGGGGCGGTCATGCGGGGTGTGAAGCCGCAGCTGTTGCTGCTAACCTTGGTTCTAAAGTTTTGTTGGTTTCAATGAGTATGACTAATTTTGCTCAAATGTCTTGTAATCCCGCCATGGGAGGTATTGCAAAAGGGCAAATAGTTAGAGAAATTGATGCTTTGGGTGGGTATTCTGGTATTGTAACAGACCATACAATGATTCAATTTAGAATTTTAAATCGATCAAAAGGTCCTGCAATGTGGAGTCCAAGATCACAAAATGATAGAACACTCTTTTCAATTAAATGGAGGGAGGTTTTAGAAAATATTCCAAATTTATTTTTTAGACAAGACAATGTTGTTTCTCTTTTGGTTAAAAACAATAAAGTGGAAGGTGTAAAAACTGAATTAGGTATTGAAATTAAATCTGATTCAGTTATTCTAACAAATGGAACATTTTTAAATGGAATCATTTATATAGGAGAAAAACAATTTAATTCAGGTAGAATTGGAGAAAAACCCTCCATTGGTTTAACATCGAATTTAGTAAGTTTGGGCATTGAATCTAAAAGAATGAAAACAGGAACACCAGTTAGAATTGATGGAAGGTCATTAGATTATTCTAAGATGACAGAACAAAAAGGAGACGAAGAACCAAAGAAATTTTCATTTTTAAATACTCCCAAATTAATAAAACAAAGAAGCTGCTATTTAACATATACTAATAATCAAGTTCATGAAATACTAAAAACAGGTTTTGACAAATCTCCGATGTTTAAAGGTAGAATTCAGGGGATAGGTCCCAGATATTGTCCCTCTATAGAAGATAAAATTAACCGATTTGCTGACAAAAATGCTCATCAATTGTTTGTAGAGCCCGAAGGATGGAATACCCATGAAGTTTATTTAAATGGTTTTTCTTCTTCTCTTCCTGAAGAAATTCAATATAAAGCTTTAAAAAAAATACCTGGCTTAGAAAATGTAAAAATCTTTAGACCTGGTTATGCAATTGAATACGATTATTTCCCTCCTGAACAATTATCCATTACCTTAGAATCCAAAAAAATCGAAAACCTTTATCTTGCAGGTCAAGTTAATGGTACAACAGGTTATGAAGAAGCCGCATGCCAAGGTTTAATGGCTGGTATCAATGCTCATTTAAAATTAAATGAAAAACCTCCTTTCATTTTAAAACGCTCAGAAGCATATATTGGTGTTTTGATTGATGATTTAATTACAAAAGGAACCAACGAACCTTATCGTATGTTCACTTCAAGAGCAGAATATAGAATGTTACTCCGTCAAGATAATGCAGACGTTCGTTTAACCCCAAAAGCCGAAAAATTGGGAATGGTTTCGGCTCAAAGAATAAAATTGTTGTTAGAAAAACAAAAGAATATTGCTGATTTATTAAGTTTTATTGAAAAATTTAAAGTTGAACCTGCGCAAATAAATTCTTTTTTAATTGAAAAAGACACATCTTCTATTGTACAAAAAACATCAATAAAGCAATTGCTAACAAGACCTCAAATTTTTATTTTTGATTTATTAAAATGTATTAGTAATTTTAATGATTTTGTGGTTTCTAATGTTATTAATGAAAAAGAGGACTGTTTAGAAGAGGTTGAAATATTAACAAAATATGAAGGATATATTTTAAAAGAACAAGAACTCGCAGAAAAAATTGGAAGATTAGAAGATTTGAACATTAATGATAATTTTGACTATCAAAAATTAAATTCATTATCATCAGAGGCAAGAGAAAAATTAAATAAAATTAAACCAAGAACTATTGGGCAAGCTTCAAGAATTAGTGGAGTTTCTCCTTCTGATATTTCAGTTCTTATTGTTTTTTTGGGTAGATAAAAAAAGTTTCAATTAAAAAAAAACAAACAAATACTTTTTTTTAAATTAAGCAAAAAAATTACTGTATAAAATCATTTTTATTTAAAAATTTTGTTAAAAAATGAAACAAATGACCATATTTATTTAAAACGCAATATTCTGCTTTATTTTAAACAATGGTGGTTTATAAAGAGGTATGTTGTTTTTTTTAAAAAAAGGAATTAAAACGTTTTATTTAAAGTCAGTGATATATACATAGGTAAACAGGTCTTTTAGAAAAAATTAAAATGGTTGAAATAAGAAAAAAAAATATTAAAACAATTCTATTTATACTAACATTAATTTGTTTTTTTTTAGCCATTTATTTTTCCAAAAAAACAAATGATAAAAAAGACTATGACCTCATTGTTAAAAAAATTGAAAACAAATTACATTACAAAGAAAGCTATGTTGAAAAAATAACTTCTGATATTGCTACAAACATAAGGCAATCTAAAGCAATTCCTTTTAATATACTTGCTGAGAAGTACAATTCAAAATTATTTAGCGAAAAAGGTATAGATATATTTGTTTATAAGAATGACACATTACAATTTTGGTCTGATAATAGCATTCCTATTAATGATAATTTTTATAATGCTTATGAAAACGATAGTTACATTCGTTTATTAAATGGAAACTACATTATCAAAAAGAGCTATGAGCATCCTTATACAATTATTTCTTTAATTTTAATAAAAACAGAATATAAATACAATAATGATTATCTAATAAATAGGTTTCAAAAAGATTTTGACATACCCGACGATTTTAGTATTTCCGAAAATATTAATGAACAAAACATTCACAATAAAAAGGGTAAATTCCTTTTTTCTATTAATTCAACTTTTCAAATAGAAAAAAAATATAAAGAGAGAAATGCCATCATTTCAGGAGTATTTTATTTATTTACATTTATTTTATTATTATTATTTTTATATAAGTTATATAAAGCTTTAATGTTGCGTTATAAACAAAAAACATTAACTTCTTTATTCATAATCGCTATTGTTTTTTTAAGGGCTTTGATGTTTTATTTTAAAATACCGAATGTAGTTTATAGTATGACGTTATTTGGACCTACAATTTATGCTACCTCCGATTTTCTTCCTTCTTTTGGTGATTTTATAATAAATATAGTTTTATTTGCTTTTATAGCAATATTTCTTTTTAAAAATTATACCATCCTTCAACAAAAATTATTCTTTAATAAAAGATGGCTTTTTACTTTTGCTGTTTTTCTTTCTTTATTACCATTGTTTTTTTCTAATATCACCGTTTATCTTATTAGGAGCCTAATAATTAATTCAAATATTTCTTTCAATATTAATAATATTTTTGAACTTACTACATTTAGTTATATAGGTTTTATATTAATAGGACTGATTTTATTTTCGTTTTTCATAATTATAGAAAAGGTAAGCCGGTTTCTTATATACAGATTGGTTGATTTCAAAAGTTTTATAATTGCTTTGCTGATATCTTCTTTGATATATGTTTTCATTTGTTATATGTTTTTTAACCTTGATCTTTTAATGTTTTTGCCCTTTTTAGCAATATACATAATAGCTGCATATAATTTAGCAAAATACAATAGAACTATTAATGTTTCTACTATTACTATTTATTTAATAGTTTTTACTTTTTTTACAAATGTGGTTCTATATAAAAACAACGATTATAAAGAAAAAGAAAAAAGAAAAACCATCGCATTACGTTTGTCCAAAAAAGGCGACCCTATTGGTGAATATTTGTTTAATGAAATAAATAATAAAATTAAAGAAGATAAAAGAATTATCAATTGTTTAAAAAAATATCCTTACGACGAAATAGATATAGAAAAAATATTTCAAAATTATTTTACTGGATACTGGGCTAAATATGATTTACAGATAACTGTTTGTAAAAAATATGACAATTTAATTATTAAACCCGACGATATTGAAGTTGATTGTTATAATTATTTTAATAATAAAATTAAATCTAATATTGGGAAAAAAACTGGTTATGAGAATTTTTATAACGTAAATACAAATACTGGAAGAAATAGTTATATTGCTATATTTTCCTATAGACCAACTAAATATGATACTTTAATACCCTATTCAAAAATATTTGTTGAGTTAGACTCCAAATTTATGCCAAAGGAAATGGGTTATCCCGAATTACTTATTGATAACAAAGTAAATATATTTAGAGATTTTGGAAATTATTCTTACGCTAAGTATTATAATAATGAACAATTGTTGCAATATGGTCCATTCTTTTATAGTTTAAACGCAAACTATTATAAAGAAAATTCCTTAGAAGAATTTAATTTTTTAAGTAAAGATAATTATGACCATTTATTATATAAAACAGCTAATACTATTGTTATTGTAAGCAAAAGGAGTGATAATATTTTTAATATTATTTCTCCTTTTTCTTATCTTTTTGCTTTCAATTTTTTGTTGGTGTTGCTTCTTTCTTTTTTTATGAATATTCCATTAGATTTAAGACGATGGAAATTTAACTTTAAAAACAGAGTTCAACTATCTATGATTTCTGTTGTTCTTGTTTCTTTTGTATTTATTGGTGGAGGAGCTGTTTATTACATAATTAGTTTATACAACAACAAAAATCTTGATAATATTTCCGAAAAAACACATTCGGTTTTGGTAGAAGTAGAGCGTAATTTAGCTGATAACAAAGAATTAACAATTGATATGAATGATTATCTTTCTGACCAACTGGTAAGGTACTCCAATATCTTTTTTACGGATGTAAATTTATATGATTTAAAAGGTAATTTATTAACATCCTCGCAGCCCAAAATATTTGACGAAGGATTGGTTTCTAAAAAAATGAATTTGGAGGCTTATCTTCAATTAAAATATTATCAAAAAAATCTATTTGTTCATAACGAAAGTATAGGAAATTTAAATTACTTATCTGCTTATATTCCTTTTCGTAACAATGAAAATCAAATAATTGCATATCTAAACCTTCCCTATTTTGCTAAACAAAGTGAGCTAAAAAAAGAAATCTCTTCTTTTTTAGTAAAATTTATTAATATATATGTATTGCTGATTGCTTTAGCAATATTGATTGCTTTGATTATTTCAAACCGCATTACCAAACCCCTTCGATTAATCAGAGATAATATTTCGCAAATAATGTTAGGAAAAAACAACGAAAAAATAAAATGGAACAAAAAAGATGAAATAGGTAGTCTAATCAAAGAATACAATAGAATGATTGATGAGCTTGAAAAAAGTGCCAAATTATTAGCAAAATCAGAAAGAGAAAGTGCTTGGAGAGAAATGGCAAAACAGGTTGCTCATGAAATAAAAAACCCGCTTACCCCAATGAAATTAAGCGTTCAACATTTACAAAAAGCATGGAAAGACAAAGCAGAAAATTGGGAAGAACGTCTTAATAAGTTTTCAAAAATTATGGTAGAACAAATAGACTCATTGTCTGCAATTGCCTCTGAGTTTTCGAATTTTGCCAAAATGCCCAAATCAACCAACGAAGCAATTGAATTGGCAGAACTTATTCAAAGCATCATTGAACTATATAAGAATTTTGAAAATATTACAATTAACTTTAAAAAAGAACAGAATAAACAGTTTTATGTGCTTGCAGACAAAAAACAACTATTACGCGTGTTTAATAATTTAATAAAAAATTCGATGCAAGCACTTGATGACAATAAGAATGGAATTATTAACATTTCAATTATTAATAATGAAGAATATAATAAAATTTCAATTTCAGACAATGGCTCGGGGATCGCTAAAGAACAATTAAATAAAATATTTTCACCTAATTTTACCACCAAAACAGGAGGTATGGGGTTGGGTTTGGCTATGGTAAAAAGTATTGTTGAAAATGCAAATGGTAACATTTCTTTTCACTCCGAAGAAGGTGTTGGAACGACTTTTGATATTATTTTACCTATATATAAAAACGCAATATGATGAAAGCATTTAAAACAATAATTTTTTTTCTTTCCATTTGTTTGTTTGATCATTTAGGTTATTCACAAGTTGTTTATTCCTCTGAGTGGAAGAGCGATGCGCAAAAAACAGTGTATGTTACCAAATGGAAAAGCGAAGCCGACATGATTGTTTATAAAACCAATTGGAAAAGCGAAGCTACTTCCAATAGTGGTATATGGTATTTTACTGAATGGAAATCTGAAGCAGAATGGGTTGTTTATTTTACTGATTGGAAAAGTGATGCAAACCTTATTGTTTACTTTACTGATTGGAAGTCGGAAGCAGGTTGGCAAAAAAAATAAATGCAACTATTATTTCTTAATTTTTGAAATCAGCTTCTGATAAAAACTATTTATAAAATTATTGATATCAGGCGACAATTTGAATTTATAAATCGCTATCAAAAACAAAATTAAAACGGTAATGCTCCTTATAATTGAATCAAAATAGGGATTATTCAATAAAGGTATAAATGCATTTATAATAAAAAAGGAGGAAATTACCAGAAGTGCTTTAATATTTTTCAAAGTAAAAGGCTGAACTTTAAGCTTTATTTTCACAAACAATACTAAAATAGTATTATATAAAAAGATGGTTATAACCGTGGCAATGGCAGAACCAACGATATTATACATTGGAATAAAAATGAGATTGTTGATAATTGCCAATATGGCAACAAAAAAAATAAAGAATAAAAAATAAAAGTAATATTTTGAATTTCCTAATATGGCTGCATTCAATCCGGTAGCAGCATCATACACCTTTGCTAAGCCAATAAACATTGAATAATGAAATCTTTTAAAGATTAAAAAAATAACTTTTTAACTTTGCAAACTAAAAATATATGTTTTGATAATAAAATATTCATCATAATAAGCCGATTCCTTGCATAAATATCATAATTAAATGAATATATTAATACTAACCAACATTTACCCCAGTGATAATTCAATAAAGGGAACGTTTATAGAAGAACAAGCAAAAGCTTTATCAACTCAACATCAGGTTTTTGTTTTTGTTTTTTCAATTAATAACAAAGAGTTTAAACCATTTAAAAAATACGATTTAACTGAACAAACATCTAAAAACCTTACCATATACAGATTTACAATATTTAAAACATTCCCCTTTTTAAACCAAATTAAGTGTTTTTATTATGCAGCAAAGGTAGTTAAGCATAAAATAATTAATAACAAAAAAATTGATATCATACATTCACATTTCTGTTATCCTTCAGGACTATTGGGTTTATTTCTAAAAAAGAACACACACATTCCATTGGTAATTACAGAGCATTCAAGCATATTAGAAGGACAATTCAGAACTTTTTTACATAAAATAATCGTTGTTAAGGTATTAAAAAAAGCAGATGTACTTATAGCTGTAAGTAAAACTTTAATGCAATCGATGCTTAAATATGTGAACCGCCGAATAGAGATTGTTCCCAATGTGGTTGATACATCGAAATTTAAACTTAAAGTTGAGACAACAGTCCCTATAAATATTGGATTTTTAGGCATTTTGAATAACCATCGCAAAGGATTAGACTTATTGATAGATGCTATAAGCAATATTAAATATAAAAACTATATCTTACACATAGGAGGTGAAGGAAAGCTTTTAGAATATTACAAGAAATTTGCAAAAGAAAAAAACATATTCCATTTGTGCAGATTTTATGGCAACATACCTTATCAGGAAGTTCCACTTTTTTTCTCGAAAATTGATATATTCGTATTACCAAGCAGAATTGAAAGTTTTGGAGTTGTATTATTAGAAGCAATGGCATGTGGAATCCCTGTGATAGCTACAATTTGTGGTGGTCCAGAAGACTTTGTTACAAATAAAGTTGGTATTATTGTAAAACCTAACGATAGTTTTGCCATAACCGAAGCAATTGACAAAATGATTGCTACCTATAGCAATTATGATTCTTTAAAAATTAGAGAATATGTTGAATCAAATTTTGGAGTTGCAGTATTATGCAACCAATTGACAAATCTATACAAAAGGAAATAGTAATAAAAAATGCTAAAAAACATAAAATATACCATTAAGAATGCAGTGATTTATGGCATGGGTAATCTTGCTTCTAAAGTGGTGGGATTTATTTTGCTCCCTTTATATACTCAAAAACTTACGGTAAGCGAATATGGAATGCTTTCTGTCATAGAAGTGTCGTCACTTATACTTATCTCATTTTTCGGAATGGCTCTTTATCAGGCTCTATTTCGTTGGTACTTAGACAAGCAATTTATTGAAAAACAAAAGTCCATTTTTTTCACATCCTTAATTTATATACTTGGGATAGCAGTTTTGATGGTTGTAGGTTTATTATTTCTTTCCAAACCAATATCACTGCTGCTTTTTCAAACCACTACTTATCATTATCTTATCAAATTGATGATAGTTTCTGCCGGTTTGGAACTTGTGCTTCAAATACCTAATACCTTAATTAGAATTCAAGAAAAGCCAAAATTATTTTTAGTCTCAAACCTTATCAGACTTGCATTTTCATTCTTTTTTACGCTGTTTTTTATCATTTATTTGAATAAGAAAATAGAAGGTATTTATGAAGCTTTGATAATTGCCCAAATTGTAAATTTACTAATTCTTACAAAGTTTATTAAGAAGAATATAACCTTTAAGTTTGATTACAAAGTGCTCAAAGAGATGATATATTATTCATTACCTTTGGCATTATCATCCATAGCAGCAGCAACAATCGGATATACTGATAGGTTGGCATTGAATTTTGTGGGTGCAGGACTAAATGACGTTGGACTTTATTCATTAGGACAGAAAATGGCAAATACAGTTAATATTTTTATCGTATTTTCAGTAAACTTAGCTATCTGGCCCTTAATATTCAAAAAAATGAATGACCCCGATAATAAACGGTTTTATTCAAAAATAATGACTTATTATGCTTTTGGGCTCATGTTTTTTATTTTACTTATTTCACTTTATGGCAAAGAAGTAACCAAAGTTATCACTCTTAATCCCGCCTATTGGGACTCCTATCAAATTATCCCATACATTTCGATGGCCGCTTTTTTTGGTATGCTCAAAGATGTTTCATTGATTGGATTGCAAATAACAAAAAAAACGAAAGTAATTGCTATTGTCATTATTGGTTCAGCAGTTTTAAATGTAATATTAAATGTAATATTAATTACTTTTTTTCAAACCAAAGGCTCTGCGATAGCTACTTTGCTTACACAAATATTTTATTTTATTTTAATTTATAGATTCGCCCAAAAACAGTATTACATTCCTTATGAAATAACAAAAGTAATAAAAATATTAGTGATAAGCTTTGCAATGATGGTTGTTTCAGAAATTATTAATCCCTATAGCTTATGGATAAGGCTATTTACAAAAACAACGCTATTATGTTCTTTCCCAATTTTGTTATACTTATGGAATTTCTATGAAAAAGCAGAAATAGAAGCTTTAAAAAACTTCTGGCTCAAATGGAAAAATCCCCAAAATTGGAAAAACAATATGAAACAAATTAAATTTTAAATAAGTATTAATTAACAACACTTTCAAACTAAATTTATTTTATAAAATGTATAAAAACACGTTTTTAAAAATTGGGAATTACAAACCATCTGAATATAAAGGTATTCAGGAAAAAGCAGCTTATCGCTTGCATAGTGATTTATTTGAAATGATAACACCCTATTTAAAAGAAGGAATGTACGCTTTGGATTTTGGATGTGGCGAAGGTGCATTTTCGCAGCGACTTAAAGACTTTGGTTGCAAAGTTGATGCTTGCGAAATTGACATTAAACAGGTAAAAGCCAAAGTGGATAATCTCATTTACTTAGATTTAAATAAAGAAAATATTGTAGATAATTTTGAGCGAAAATACGATTGTATAATAGCAATGGAAGTGATTGAGCATATCGAAAATCCTTGGAAATATATGCGTGATATGAAAAATTTGCTTAAACAAGATGGGTTTATTTTGATAAGCACTCCCAATATCTCAAATTTTGCTTCGCGTTTAAGGTTCTTTATGCGTGGAAGTTTTTTAGGATTTGAAAAAAACGATTTAGAATATGGGCACATCACTCCTTTGAATTATTTTAGCTTGGAACACCTATTTATAACACTCGATTTTGAAATACTGGCAAAAAGTCCAGCAGGTGCCTTCCCCATTTTATTTTTTGTGAATCCTTCGATATTTTATTTTTTAAGAAACACTATACTGCCATTATTTTATCCATTTATGCGTGGTGATAAAAAAGGAAGAAGTTTGGCATATATACTTAAAAAGAAATTAAGAATATTTGAATGAATATCACTATTGTCCGATAAAAATACAAAATATATTTCAATTGGTGTAAATGCCTGTAAATC